>FZPS01000022.1_pt184 | contig 70289 bp, 67 predicted proteins | sample 1817821 | NCBI WGS metagenome assembly FZPS01 (sample SAMEA104158645, study PRJEB21678) | metagenome | place: Germany | collected 2015-04-21
TCAATAGCCAAAAAAGAGAAGGATTTGTTTTTATACATAAGAAATCAAATAAAAATGTTTGGTAACTTTTTGTACAAAAATAGAGATTTATCCGAAGAATAGGACTAAGAAAAATGATTTAAAAGCTGCATTATTTGACATTTTTGATAGAATGGGTAGGTTTTTTTCGAATAATGGTCAAATAATGTAGTATAAATATCAAATATTGCATTACATAAAAGATATTAAATGAGTACATTTGTGCGTAACATTTATATTCAAATCGTAAAGTTATGGCAGTTGTGGTAATTATGCCCAAGCAAGGGCAATCGGTAGAAAGTTGTATCGTTACCGAAATAAAGAAGAAAAAAGGGGATACCGTGAAAAAAGGAGATATCCTCTTTTCTTACGAAACAGATAAAGCTTCTTTTGAAGAAGAATCTCCTGTTGACGGTGTTGTGCTGGAATGTTTCTATAAAGAAGGAGACGAGGTCCCGGTATTGGAGAACATGATGATCATCGGGCAACCGGGGGAAGATTATTCGGCATTACTTGCTGAAAGTCGGCAGACGGGAGAGGGTAGCGAGGTGGAAAAAACCCTTTCGTCTTCAGAAGAGGAAACAAAGAAGGTTGAAGTTGATTTACCCGGAGCAGAAATTGGCGTTGCAGAACCACAAACCGGTCAGAAATCGGTATTTATTTCACCTCGAGCTAAAAAAATTGCAGAAAAGGAAGCCGTTGATGTTTTTGGTCTTAAGGGTTCGGGACCGAAAGGGCGAATTATTGAAAAGGATGTGAAAGCCATGCTGGAAACTCGACCGAAAATGACGCCTCTGGCGAAAAAGATTGCCGCCGAAGAAGGTTTACGACCCCAAGAGGCAGGTACAGGATTGGCAGGTACAGTACGTGCAATAGATCTTACAGCGCCCGTGAATTCGGTTTACGGAATCGATTACGAAGAAAAAAAAATTTCCAACATCAGGAAAATCATCGCCCGTTCCATGTATGCTTCGTTGCAGAATTCGGCACAGCTTACGCATCATCTTGGTGCCGATGCTCGTCGAATTTTGGGACTTCGTAAACAGGTAAAGGCAGCGATGGAAGACGGAATGCTTACTACCAACATTACATTGAACGATATGGTTTGTTTTGCCGTGATCAAAGCATTGAAGAAATTTCCGAACGTCAACACCCATTTTTTAGACGACACAATTCGCTATTTCAAAAAAGTGCATTTGGCTCTTGCGGTAGACACCGATAGGGGATTGATGGTGCCTGTTGTTCGCAATGCCGACGATTTATCCATTATTGGTTTGGCAAATCAGCTGAAAGAAGTTGCAGCAGCATGTCGCAAAGGAAGTATCAATCCCGAATTGCTTTCTGCTGAAGCTGCTACATTTACCGTATCCAATTTAGGTAATTATGGAGTGGAAATGTTTACGCCGGTTATCAATTTGCCACAAACGGCCATCTTGGGCGTAAATACGATTGTGCCCCGTCCGAAAGATTTGGGCGATGGTGTATATGCTTTTGTGCCCTATATTGGATTAAGTTTGACTTACGATCATCGGGCACTTGATGGTGGGGAAGCCACCCGTTTTTTGAAGCAGATTGCGATAGAGATAGAAAATCTCGAATTGGATATTTTTTAATGAAAACAATGCGATTGGAAAAGTAACTAAATAAAATGATATGTTCGATTTAATGATTATAGGAGGTGGTCCTGCGGGCTATGTGGCAGCCGAACGTGCAGGACATAAAGGTCTTAAGGTGCTTTTGTTTGAAAAGAAAGCAATGGGAGGGGTTTGCTTGAATGAAGGTTGTATCCCTACAAAAACCATGCTTTACAGCGCCAAAACCTACGAAAATGCTTTGCATGGCGATAAATACGGTGTATTTGCGGACAATGTTCGTTTCGATTATGGTAAAATTGTCGGCAGGAAAAATAAAGTTGTCCGTAAGCTGGTATTGGGTGTGGAAAGCAAGATGAAGGCGAATCATGTTACGGTTGTTGAAGGCGAAGCCAAAATTCGCGATCGAAGTACCGACGGCATCGAGGTTGGCTGCAACGGGAAAAGCTATTATGGTGCCAATCTGTTGATCTGCACGGGGTCGGAAGCATCCGTTCCGCCTATTCCGGGATTGATTGAAGCCGGTGATATCGTGGTTACCAACCGTGAAATTTTGGATTTAAAAGAGCAACCGCAATCGCTGGTTGTTATTGGAGGGGGTGTAATCGGGATGGAATTTGCTTCTTTTTTCAATAGTATGGGGACAAAAGTGACGGTTGTGGAAATGCTTCCCGAAATATTGGGAGGATTGGATGGAGAAATTTCAGCCATGCTTCGTAACATTTATGCCAAAAAGGGAATTGAATTTCATTTGGATGCGAAAGTCGTTCAGGTAGACGGTAAAAGGGTTGTTTTCGAAAAAGACGGAAAAACCCAAACTGTTGAAGGCGAAAGAATTTTGCTAAGCGTAGGTCGTCGGCCGGTTACCGAAGGTTTTGGGTTGGAGAACCTGAACGTGGAGTTGGAAGGAAACGGTATTAAGGTAGACGAAAAAATGCGCACCAACGTCCCCGGTGTTTTTGCTGCGGGTGATGTGACCGGATTTTCACTCTTCGCCCATACGGCCATGCGCGAAGGCGAAGTGGTAGTGAATAACTTGACAGGAGGCAATGATATCATGCGTTACCATGCTATTCCGGGAGTAGTTTACACCAATCCCGAAGTTGCCGAAGTGGGTGAAACGGAAGAATCGGCCCAAGCTAAAGGCATTGCCTATAAAGTGGCCAAACTCCCCATGACCTATTCAGGTCGTTTTGTAGCCGAAAATGAACGTGGTAATGGGCTTTGCAAGATATTGGTCGGAGAAAAGCATGGCGAAATCATTGGTGTACATATGCTGGGAAATCCTTGCAGCGAAATGATTTACGGTGCCTGCATGGCTATCGAGCAGGAAATGACAGTGAAAGAAATGCAAGAAGTTGTTTTTCCACATCCGACAGTCAGTGAAATTATCAAAGAGACCCTTTTTACTTTTTAAAAAACAAATCAGAAACTTAAAAACTTAAAAAACAAATATAACAATGCCAAAGAGTGAATTTATAGATCCAAATGTCGTACGACAACCGGGTATGTTGGAATTTCAACCGATTCCTTTGAATCAGTATCAAAAAACGGTAAAGGACGAAAAAGATAACTTTACCAATGAAGAATTTAAAGCTATCTATCATGATATGGTTTTGATTCGTGAATTCGAAACCATGTTGAATTTGGTAAAGACAAAAGGTGAATATAAGGGAACGTCTTATAATTATCCCGGCCCTGCCCACCTGTCTATCGGTCAGGAGGCGGCAGCGGTAGGAATGGCATGGACGTTGACCATCGATGATTTTATCTTTGGGAATCATCGTTCTCATGGAGAAGTATTGGCCAAAGGAATGTCGGCCATTTACAAATTGAATGATAAGCAGTTGATGGATATCATGGAGTCTTTTTTCGATGGTGTTGTACTCGATGTGGTGAAAAAAGATTTTCAGGGAACAACCAAAGAGTTGGCTCGTCGCTTTCTTGTATATGGAACGCTGGCAGAGATTTTTGGTCGTCAAACAGGATTCAATAAAGGCCTTGGCGGTTCGATGCATGTCTTTTTTACGCCATTTGGCATTTACCCAAACAATGCCATAGTAGGAGGATCGGGGGATATTGCGGTAGGGGCGGCACTTTACAAAAAAGTGAATCGCAAACCCGGTATGGTGGTTGTTAATATTGGCGACGGAGCGTTAGCGTGTGGTCCGGTATGGGAAGGCATTACTTTTTCCGCTATGGATCAGTTTAAAAAATTGTGGGAAGGCGACAGGAAAGGTGGTTTGCCGGTGATTATCAATGTTGTAAACAACTTGTATGGAATGGGGGGACAGACTTGGGGAGAGACCATGGGTTATGAAATTGCTGCCCGCATTGGTGCCGGTGTCAATCCCGAGCAGATGCATGCCGAGCGTGTAGATGGGTTTAATCCGTTGGCGGTAATCGATGCTTATAAACGCAAACGCAAAATTATTGAAGAAAAAAAAGGTCCGGTATTACTGGATGTATTGACGTATCGCTATTGTGGACATTCGCCTTCGGATGCTTCTTCGTATCGAACCAAAGAAGAAGTTGAAGCATGGGAAAAACAAGATTCCATTGTTGCATTCGGTAACCAGATGATAGAGGCAGGGGTGGCTACCCAAGATGACTTGGATGCCGTTCGGAAAGATATTGATACATTGATTTACGAATTGTTTCTCAAAGCCATTGATGAGGAAATTTCTCCGAGGATTAAAAATACGGAATTGATCGGCGAAACGATGTTTTCTAACGGTTCGGTAGATTCTTTTTCCGACGACGAACCGGAGGTGTTGACCCCCTTGGAGGAAAATTCGCGTGTAAAGAAAATTGCAAAAAAAGAGCGTTTTGCTTTTGATGCCGATGGCAAGCCGTTCAGCAAGATGAAACAGTTTCAATTGCGTGACGCTATTTTTGAGGCGATTATGGATCGTTTTTATAAGGATGCTTCGTTAATAGCATATGGAGAAGATAACCGCGATTGGGGAGGGGCATTTGCCGTTTATACAGGTATGACCGAATCGTTGCCTTATCATCGTTTCTTTAATGCGCCTATTGCCGAAGCGGCCATTGTGGGAACGGCTATCGGTTATGCCATGTGTGGTGGACGTGTGATCCCGGAAATCATGTATTGCGACTTTTTGGGAAGAGCCGGTGACGAAGTGTTCAATCAGCTTCCTAAATGGCAGGCCATGAGTGGGAATGTGCTTAAAATGCCGGTGGTGCTAAGAGTATCTATTGGCTCAAAATATGGTGCGCAGCACTCGCAGGATTGGACATCGCTGGTTACCCATATTTCGGGATTGAAGGTGTGTTTCCCTGCTACTCCTTACGATGCCAAAGGATTAATGAATGCTGCTTTGCAAGGAACCGATCCGGTAGTCTTTTTCGAAAGTCAGCGTATTTACGATATCGGGGAACAATTTCATCGTGGAGGAGTACCCAAAGGATACTATGAGGTACCTATCGGTGAGCCCGATATAAAGAAAGAAGGGGAAGATATTACTTTCCTAACCATTGGGTATACGCTTTATCAAGCCTTGGAAGCGGCCAAGGAATTGGAAGAAAAATACGGGATGAGTGCAGAAGTGATTGATGCGCGCTCACTGGTGCCGTTCAATTATGAAAAAGTAATTGAGTCGGTAAAGAAAACGGGCAAAATTATTGTGGCGAGCGATGCAACTGCGCGGGGGTCGTTTTTAAACGATATGGCGGCCAATATCAGTCAGCTTGCTTTCGATTATCTGGATGCTCCGGTTTGTGTGTTGGGTTCGCGAAATTGGATCACTCCTCAACATGAACTCGAGAAAGCATTCTTCCCGCAACCGAGTTGGTTTATTGACATGATTCATGAACGAATTCAGCCGCTACCCGGCTATGTGCCGGTACGTAATTTTACGGATGGTGAAATAATACGTCTTGCCAAAAAGGGTATTTAAATTCGTTGCACATGAATTATCCAAAGGTAAATGCTCATTTGCATACACCCTATTCTTTTAGCGCTTTTCGTGATATAGATGATGCATTGGATAGGGCGGCAACCGAGAATGTGAAGGTTGTTGGGATCAACGATTTTTATACAACTGCCGGCTACGACGAATGGGCTGTCGGTTGTGAAAAAAGAAAATTATACCCTCTTTTCAATATCGAATTTATCGGTTTGAGTGAAAAGGATCGGGAGGCAGGAATTCGGATCAACGATCCGGCCAATCCCGGACGCATCTACCTTAGCGGGAAAGGGTTGGCTTATCCTTTTCGTTTACCCGAGCCTTATGCTTCGCTATTGGAGGAAGTAAGGAACGAAACCAACAGGCAAGTGAAAGCCATGTGCGAAAAGTTGAACACTATTTTAAAAGAGGAAAAAGCAGGCTTTACGCTCGATTTTGATCGGATAAAAATGGAGCTTACCAAGGGTATGGTGCGCGAACGCCATTTGGCAAAAGCTCTTCGTTTGAAAGTATACGAGCTATGTGGTGAGGACAAGAAGGGGATAAAAACCCTGCTGGAAAAGATTTTCGGAGGAAAACCCTTGCGTGCTTCCGTAGAAGACATTGCCGAGGTGGAAAACGAAATTCGGGCAAACCTATTGAAAGCCGGAGGTAGGGCTTTTGTGCCGGAGGATGCAAAGGCGTTTTTGCCGATGGAAACCATCGGCGAGATGGTTCTGGCAGCAGGAGGCATTCCTACTTATCCTTTTCTTGGAGACGACGCTCAAGGGAATTATACCGATTTTGAAAAAGAGTTGGAACAGGTTGCTAACGAATTGACAGAGCGTGGATTTCATTCGGTAGAATTTATCACTACCCGCAATCGTGTGGATTTATTGGAAAAATATGCAGGATATCTGCATGATTATGGATTTATAGTGACCTTCGGAAGCGAGCACAATACACCCATTATGGAGCCGGTAGAGTTGTTTGCACGAGGTCGTACACCGCTTACCGAACGACTGATGCGGATTAATTACCAAGGTGCCTGCGTGATTGCCGCTCATCAGCATGTGGTGGCGCAGGGGCTGGAAGGCTATGTCGATAGCAAAGGGCATGCCGATTGTTCAAAAAGAGAAGAATGGGTGAAACTCGGTGACGAATTAATTAGGAGTAAGATATGAAAGAATTGGAAGAACTTGTCGAAATATCGCAATTTTACGGACGAGACAATCGTTTTGTAATTGCCGGAGGAGGCAATACCTCCTATAAAAATGCAGAAAAAATATGGGTGAAGGCCAGTGGCTCGTCTCTCGCAACGATAACCGAGGAGGGATTTGCCATACTTGACAGGGCTAAATTGAACGAGATGTCGGAGAAGGTTTACAGTAGTAATCCTGTTGAACGCGAGGAAGAAGTAAAAAACGATTTGGCTGCGGCCAACCTCACCAAAGACAAACGCCCTTCAGTGGAAACTTCGCTGCATAATATCATCGGTTATGCGTACGTGGTTCATTTGCATCCAACGTTGGTAAATGCCTTGATGTGTTCTCAAAATGCAGAAAGTGAGCTGAGAAAACTTTTCGGCGAGAAAGCTTTGTTTGTGGAATATACCGATCCGGGATACGTTCTCTTTAAGAAGGTGGATGAGAAGTTAAAAGCTTATCGGGCAACTTATAACGAAGAACCGCATGTTATCTGGTTGCAGAATCACGGCATTTTTGTGGCTGCCGACACTACGGAGGAAATCAAAGCGCTTTATGCAGACATTTTTTCAACGCTTGAAAAAGCGATAAAAAATCCTCTTCCCGATGGCGAAAAGCCGGTTTGCCGGTGTGTGTCACAGGTACTGCCCGGTATTCGGATGATGTTGTCGAAAAACGAATTGAAGACATTGAAAGTGCGCAATAACGAACGAATTGCCTATTTCAGCGATCATATCGACCATCAGACGGATATTGCACGGCCATTTACCCCCGATGAAATTGTTTATTGCAAATCGAACTACCTTTTTATTAATAAAGATAATCCCGATGAAGTATTGACCGAAGCCGAAAAGGTTATTCCGACTTTTGTCGAAAAGTTTGGATATCAACCTAAAGTGCTGTTGATAAAAGGTATCGGTCTTGTAGCTGTTGGAGATCATGCGAAACAATGCGAGATCATTCTCGATGTTTTTGAGGATGCCATGAAGATTGCCTATTTGGCGCAGTCTTTTGGCGGTGCACATCCCATGACGGCAGAGCAGATCGATTTTATCGATAATTGGGAAGCCGAAAATTATCGTCGAAAGGTTGTGTCAACCGAAAAGATTGGACGTGCTGAAAATAAAACCATTGTAGTTACGGGTGCTGCACAAGGTTTCGGTGAGGGTATTTCCCGCAATTTATTGCTGGAAGGAGCCAATATTGTGGTTGCCGACTTAAATGAGGAAAAAGGTTTATCGACAACGGAGTATTTTAATTCTTTGTTGAAGGGAAAGGGTAACCATGCGCTTTTTGTGAAGACCGACGTTGCTGAAATTCCAAGTCTTGAGAATCTCATTTATGAAACTATTTGTCATTTTGGTGGTATCGATTGTTTTATTAGCAATGCCGGAGTATTACGTGCAGGGGGGCTGGACGAAATGGAGCCGGAAATTTTCGATTTTGTAACCAAAATAAACTATAATGCCTATTTTTACTGCGCAAAAGTAGCAAGCAAAGTGATGAAACTGCAAACAAAATATGCTTCTGAAGATTATTATGCCGACATTATTCAGATTAATTCCAAATCGGGATTGAGAGGGAGTAAGGCTAATTTTGCTTATGCCGGAGGGAAATTCGGAGGAATAGGTTTGACACAGTCGTTTGCATTGGAATTAGCCCCTTTCCGTATCAAGGTGAATGCGGTATGTCCCGGAAATTTTTTCGAAGGGCCGCTTTGGAGTGATCCCGATAATGGGTTGTTTGTTCAGTATTTGAAGGCCGGTAAAGTTTCCGGAGCAAAAACAGTAGAAGATGTAAAAGCGTATTATTTGGCACAAATACCGATGAAGAAAGGTTGTTCACCCGAAGACGTTGCCAAAGGAGTGATTTATCTAATGGAACAATGTGGCGAAACCGGTCAGGCATTGCCTGTTACCGGGGGGCAGGTTATGTTGAATTAGTTTGTTCTTTTAAAAGAGAGAATTATTTAGTATTTAATACAGTAAAAATAACAACAAATAAAAAATCCTTTTTAGGGATTTAGAATTTATGAAAACAAAAGCGGTTCGTTTGTATGGTAAGAATGATCTTCGGTTGGAAGAATTTGAATTGCCGCCTATAAAAGATGATGAGATTCTGGCTAAAGTTATTTGTGATTCGTTGTGTATGTCGTCCTATAAAGCGGCCATTCAAGGAGCAGACCACAAGCGGGTGCCCGATAACGTTGCCGCGAATCCGGTAATCATTGGTCATGAATTTGCCGGTGAGTTGATTGAAATTGGTTCGAAGTGGGCAGATCGATTTAAAGTTGGTGATAAATTTTCCATTCAGCCTGCACTGAATTATGAAGATGGCCCCGTGGGAATATTGAGTGCACCGGGATACAGTTATTCCTATATTGGCGGTGACGCCACTTATGTGATTATTCCCAATGAGGTGATGGAGCGAAATTGTTTGCTGCCTTATCACGGTGAAGGATTTTATCCGGCATCGTTGGCCGAACCTCTTTCGTGTGTCATTGGCGCCATGCATGCCAATTATCATTTGACACCGGGTAGTTATGTGCATAAAATGGAAATTGTGGATGGCGGGAAAATGGCCATTCTGGCCGGTGTGGGACCAATGGGATTGGCCGCTATCAATTTTGTGCTACACAGGGAAGATCGTCGCCCATCGTTGTTGGTGGTTACCGATATCGATCAGGCGCGTCTCGACAGGGCTGCCTCGCTTTATACCGTAGAATTTGCTGCTTCACGAGGTATTGAGCTTCACTATATCAATACGTCGGTTATGCAAGATCCGGTAGAGGAATTAAGAGCATTGACCAATGGAGAAGGATATAACGATGTGTTTGTTTTTGCTCCGGTGAGGTCGGTTGTTGAGCAAGCCGACGCCATTCTCGGATTCGACGGGTGTCTCAACTTTTTTGCAGGACCAAGCGATCCGAATTTTAGTGCTATGTTGAATTTTTACAATGTTCATTATGCCTATACGCATGTTGTCGGTACCAGTGGCGGGAACAACGAAGATATGCTGGAAGCCTTGGATATGATGAATAAGGGACTGGATCCTGCGGGTTTGATTACTCATATTGGGGGAATGAATGCCGTATCTGAAGCAACTCTTCATTTGCCGGAAATTCCCGGAGGAAAGAAATTGATTTATACCCACATCAACATGTCTTTGACGGCAATCTCGGATTTTGCCGAATTAGGTAGAACCAACGAAGTTTTTAGTGAATTGGCTTCCATTTGTGATAAGTATAAGGGCTTATGGAATGTGGAAGCTGAAGCTTTTTTGTTGGCAAATACGGATAAATTGAGTTAAATTTGATTATATGTTAGAGAATATGAAACAATTAGATGTTAAACTGATGCATCCGGTAGAACAGATCAACGTGATCATCGGAAGGATTTACCGGAGTGGTATGACTACAACTTCCGGTGGAAATGTTTCTATTAAGGACGACAACGGCGATATTTGGATCACTCCCTCCGGGGTTGACAAAGGTTCGTTGACTCCCAAAGATATCATGTGTGTGAAAAAAGACGGCACGGTTATTGGTCCGCACAAACCTTCCTCTGAGTTGCCGTTTCATAAGGCAATCTATGAAACCCGTCCGGAGTTAACTGCAATTATTCATGCTCATCCTCCTGCACTTGTGGCGTTCAGCATTGCGCACAAAGTACCCGATACAAAAATTATTCCTCAAGCCCATAACATATGTGGCGATATCGGTTTCGCACCCTATGGAACACCCGGCAGTGAAGAGCTGGGAAAGAAAATTGCCAACGAATTCAAAAACCTACAGTATAAAGCAGTGATTATGGAAAATCATGGGGTTGTTTTGGGAGGTATTGACATGATGGATGCTTATCAACGTTTTGAGACGCTCGAATTTTGTTGTCGCACCATAGTAAATGCCAAGCGATTAGGTGAGGTGAATTATTTGTCCGACGAACAAATAGCAAAATATGTCAATCATATTCCTACCAATATCCCTTATTTTATGGATATCGATTACCCCTCGGACGAGCGGGCTTTGCGTTCGGAGATGGTGAAAATTATTCGTAGAGCATGCGATCAGGGTCTCATGATTTCAACGTACGGAACGGTATCGGTGCGTTGGCGTGGCGATGATTTTCTGATTACGCCGAGGAATGTGGCACGTTGGGATATTGTTCCGGAAGATATCGTACAGATAAAGAAAGGAATGGCCGAGGCAGGAAAAACACCAAGTCGGGCTGTAGCCTTGCATCAACGCATATATCAATTGAATCCGCATATCAATTCAATTATTTGCACACAACCGGTTAATCTAATGGCACATGCCATAACCGGTACGAAATTCGACGTGCGTACCATTCCTGAAAGCTGGATTTTTCTTCAAGATGTTCCGTCCATTCCTTTCGGTTTAATTTATAACGATATCGATGGTGTGGCGGAAATGTTCAATCACAACAAAGTTATTTTGGTGGAAAACGATAGCGTATTTGTTACGGGTGACAAATTGCTGAACACTTTCGATTATTTGGAAGTGGCTGAATTTTCGGCAAATTCGCTCGTGATGGCTTCAGCTCTCGGCCCTCTTAGTCCTATTAGCGACGAAGAAATAGAAGATTTGAAAGTAGCATTTAATGTAAAATGAGAGGAAAATAAAAAAGTCAGGTGTCCTTTTATGCAGGTTGTTTTCTCTCCATACACAATACCTGAATTTAACTTAGCAGCCGAAGAATATTTTTTCTCGGCCAATTGTGAGGAATATCTTTTTCTTTATGTAAATAAGCCAAGCGTGATCATCGGGTCGAATCAGGCTGTGGCAAATGAGGCAGATATGGATTTCTGTAGTGCTAACGGTATTCCCATCGTACGAAGGTTATCGGGTGGGGGTGCCGTTTATCATGATGAGGGAAATTTGAATTACTGTTTCATTTTTAATAGGGAAAAAGGCATTTCTCCGTTAAGTCCCCATTTTTTGCAGCCGGTGGTTTTTGCTCTGAATTTTATGGGAATTCCTGTGAAAATCGGGAAGCGAAAAGACCTTTGGCTTGCCGATGGTCATAAGATATCGGGAACGGCTTCACATGTATCGAGGGGCAGAGAGTTGCATCATGGCACGCTACTTTACGATGTCGATTTAGAACAATTACAAAAATCATTAACGCCACCTTTCGAAATTACTTGCAAAAAAGCAACGCCTTCTGTCCCTTCACCGGTGAAAAATATTCGTAGTTTTTGTGAAGAGGCTTCAGGAAAAACCTTATCTACAGTCGATTTTTTTCTTTCTTTTACAAAAGCCATACTTGGTTATTGTAATGTGGAGAGGCTTTCACCTTTATTGTTTGAGGATAAAACGCATATCGATAGGCTTAGCAGGAATAAATATGCGCTGCGAGAGTGGAATTTCAAGATGTGAACCCTCACTACGGATGAAGACATCGATGATGGTGTTCGTCGGCATAAAAAAATAAACGCTTAAAAATTAATTTTTAAGCGTTTTGCTGCAAGTGGTGCCACCGGGAATCGAACCAGGGACACAAGGATTTTCAGTCCTTTGCTCTACCGACTGAGCTATGGCACCTTCTTTAATTTAGCGAGTGCAAAGATAGGAGATTTTTTTACAATTTCAAAACTTGTCTCGCAAAAAAACAAGAAAAAAATTGTACTCCCTTTTACGCAAGTGGATCCCATCCTTGTGCTCTCAACTGCATCTCTTGTCCATCGCGTGTGATGAGGTTGCATCCGTTTTCTTCAGGTGTGATATGACCGATAAGATGGATGCCCGGTAAGGCGGAAATTTGCTCATGCAAACTTAAAGGGACGGTAAACAACAGTTCGTAATCCTCGCCGCCATTCATGGCTACGGTAGTGACATTTATATTGAATGTTTCGGCCATCAAGGCAGTTTGATAATCAATTGGAATTCGTTCTTCGTAGATGACGCAACCCACTTTGCTTTGTTTGCAAATGTGCAACATATCGGAAGCCAAACCATCTGAAATGTCGATCATGGCAGTGGGTGTGATACGGTTCTCTGCCAATAATTTCACGATGTCTTTTCGTGCTTCGGGTTTGAGTTGGCGTTCAAGCAGATATTCTTTTCCCGCAAAATCGGGTTGAAAATCGGGTTGCCCATCAAAAACGAGTTTTTCGCGTTCCAAGAGTTGCAACCCCATGTAAGCAGCTCCGAGATCTCCGGAAACAAAAATCAAGTCGGTATTTTTTGCGCCATTGCGGTAAACAATTTGATTCTCGTCGGCATAACCGATACAGGCAACGTTGATGGTTAAACCGGTAAGTGACGATGAGGTGTCGCCACCCACAAGGTCAACGTCGTACATTTTGCAGGCAAGTTTTATTCCTTCATACAATGCATCTACGTCTTCTACGCAAAAACGGTTTGAAATACCCAGAGAAACCACGATTTGTTGTGGCGTTCCGTTCATAGCATAGATGTCCGAAAAATTGACGATCGCCGCTTTGTATCCCAAATGTTTCAGGGGTACATAGGTAAGATCGAAATGAATGCCTTCCAGCAAAATATCGGTTGCCACCAAGGTCTTTTTATCGGTATTGTCGATTACGGCTGCATCGTCGCCAACGCCTTTTACCGAAGTTTTTTGAGTGAGTTGTATATCGTTGGTGAGATGTTCGATCAAGCCGAACTCCCCCAATGTCGCTATTTCTGTTCGCTGCATAAATTAAAAATGCTTTTTGTTAAATTTTTTGGATGATTTCGCGCATGATGGCGGCTATTTTCGGTTGAGCAAGTTTTGCTGCTTCTTGCACATCTTCATGCGATACTTCTACTATTTTGCCGATGACCCCCAAGTCGGTAATGATGGAAAAGGCCAGTACTTTCATTTTTGCATGATTGGCCACAATCACTTCGGGAACGGTAGACATGCCGACGGCATCGCCCCCGATGATGCGGAAAAAATAATATTCGGCAGGAGTTTCAAAAGTGGGACCTTGTACGCCCACGTATACGCCGTGTTGAAGTTTAATATTTTTTTCTTTGGCAACCTCCATTGCCATTAGGCGTAATTTTTTGTCGTAGGCCTCACTCATATCCGGGAAACGTGGTCCCAGCTCGTCGTAATTTTTTCCGCGGAGCGGATGCTCGGGGAACAGGTTGATATGATCTTCGATGAGCATGATGTCGCCGATATCGAAAGTCGGATTCATGCCTCCTGCTGCGTTGGATACGAAAAGATATTGTATTCCTAGAGCTTGAAAAATGCGGATAGGGAAAGTGACCTGCTGCATGGAGTACCCTTCGTAGTAATGAAAACGTCCTTGCATAGCCAGTATTTTCTTTCCTCCTAATGTGCCGACAATCAGGTTTCCGCTGTGTCCTTCGACCGTGGAAACGGGGAAATTGGGGATTTCCGTATAGGGAATTATTTGTTTGTTGTCGATTTCATGAACCAATTCTCCGAGGCCGGTGCCAAGTATAATGGCGGTATTGGGGATTTCTTCAATTTTACTTTTTAGATAATTGCTTGTTTGGCTGATATTTTCTAACATGATTGTGAATTTTTTTATTGAAAGACTCTTTTTCCGATTTTTTGATGAATTTTACCTCAACAGGAATATAGTAGAGAATGGATTTGATGTTATCATCCAATGTTTCTAATGTTTTGAAACGCATGGTATCTTTCTCTGTTGTGACGATTATTTTATCTTCTTTGTCGATACTGTTTAGACGTTTTTTTATTGTTTCGATATCTTTTTTATTGAACTGATGGTGATCGCCGAAGAGAAGCGGATAAAGATTATAGGTCTTTTTTTCCAGCTTATCGATCAATGGCTGTGGTGATGCGATACCGGTAACCAAGATAACGTGTTTTTTGCGCAGATCGTCGAGCATGATTTCTTCCGATTGAAATTCAGGGAACACCGGTTTGAGGTCGCCGTAATCGAATGAGGTGAAATATAAGGATTGATAAGGGAATAAATCCAAGCCATTGGTGTAAATGCGGAAGTCGAGAGGGCGCATCTTAGGATTGCATTTGGTTACCAATACGATGGATGCCCTTGCCTTTTCCGAAAATGGTTCACGCAAGTTTCCTGCCGGCAACAGTTTGTCTTCAAAAATCGGGCGGTTGCTGTCAACCAGCAAAATGGAAAGCGAAGGAATTACCGAACGATGCTGATAACCGTCATCCATCAGAATAACATCCGGTTTTTTGTCTTCCGGCATTTCCATTATTTTTTCGATGGCTTTGTTCCGGTTTTTATCTACCACAACCAATGTTTCGGGAAACTTTTGTTTGATCTGCAACGGCTCATCCCCCACTTCTTCGACGCCGGAATCGGGCTCAACTTCTACAAATCCTCGGCTTTTTCGTTTATATCCTCTGCTTAAAACACACACCTTATATTTTGTGGAAAGTAATTTAACCAAGTATTCGATATGAGGCGTTTTTCCCGTACCCCCTACGGTGAGATTTCCTACGCAAATAACAGGGATGTCGTATTTTTTTTGTTTTAAAATATGAGCATCGTATAGTTTATTTCGCAGATTCACTCCGATTCCATACAGCCACGACAGTGGCAGTAACGAACGGCGTATGTATAATGGGGGATGATTCATATGATTACTGAATATTCAAAACATAAGGTAGGCGAGCCTGAATAAAATCTTCTTCCTTCAGATTTTTTATCGTCATGAAAATGTCATAACTATCGCCCAAATATTCTTTGAGTGTTTTTAATGCCAAGTCGTTTTTGTTCCTGTAAAAAAGTTCTTCGAATAAAGAACGTTTTCTTGGGTATTCATACACCACGTAATCGTCGTCCAAATTGGCAAGATCGGCTGCTATTTTTATGGCTTTTTCTATTCCACCCAATTCATCTACCAAGCCGATTGTTTTTGCCTGATTTCCTGTCCAGATGCGTCCTTCGGCATATTTTGCCAGTGTGTCTTTGAGGATATTGCGGCCCTCGGCGCAACGTGACAGGAAGGTATCGTATCCTTTATCGATATAGGATTGAAGCATGGCTTTTTCGTCTTTGTTCATTGGACGAGATAAATTTCCGAAATCGCCGTATTTATGTGTTTTGACGACATCAAAATTGAGTCCAAGTTTATTCATTGTTCCTTGCATATTTGGGAAAAGGCCGAAAATGCCGATGGAGCCGGTAATAGTGGTTGGTTGCGCTACGATTTTGGAGGCATTGCATGAAATGTAATATCCTCCCGAGGCTGCCAGATCGCCCATTGAAACAACAACGGGTTTTTCTTTTTTCAAGTCGGTTATGGCTTTCCATATCTGTTCCGATGCATAAGCGCTTCCACCCCCTGAATTTACGCGAAAAACGACTGCTTTAATGTTATCGTCCTTTCGCAGTTTTTCGATTTCGTTGACCATGAATTTATCTTGAATATCCGACGAACCGTTTCCCGATACGATATTTCCCACGGCATATAAAAGGGCGATGTTGTTTTTCGATTTTTTTATTATCGGAGGGGGTACCGATTTCATATCCCGAACCGTGGCCGACGGAATTTTGTCTTCCTTATCGATATTGAGGAGCGTACGTAAATAATTTTTCATTTCGGTCTCATATAGTACGGTATCCACAAGGTTTTTGTTTATCAGGTACGCTGTTTCTTTTAAGAGAGGAAACTGATTGGCAACAGAGTCTACCTCGTCGATCGATAAATGACGGCTATTGGCAAGATCACTTCGCATAAAACTCCATATATCGTTAAGCGAAGAGGTTGTTTGTTGTCGGTTGGCTTCACTCATTTCGGTGAGTGTAAAGGGTTCTACGGCCGATTTGTATGTTCCTACTTTGAACACTTGCACTTCAATTCCGAGTTTTTCCAGAGCGTCTTTATAAAAAACAGGCATGGATGCCAAGCCGTGAATATCAAGCGACCCTTGAGGATTAACAGCGATTTTGTCTGCTACCGATGCCAGGTAATATCCCGATTGTGTATAAGTGTCGGCATATGCGACAATGAATTTTCCGCTTTCCTTGAAGTCGATCAACTCTTGGCGAATTTGTGCCAGTGTGGCAGGCGATGCGGAAAATATGCGGGGGTTAAGGTAAATACCTTTTATTCGATGATCGTTTTTTGCTTTGCGAATAGCTGCAATGATATCGTCGAGCCCCATTGCTGTGGTTTCATCCTTTGGCATAAAAGTGGTGGTGCGGGGCATTCTTTCTTTGATGTTTCCACTCAAACACAAATTAAGCACACTGTTGTTTGCGGGTACAAACTGTTCTTCACCAACCGACTTAACTAATGAGCCTGCGGTGATGAAAAAAAAGAGCATGAAAATAATGGAAATAAATATGCTCGCAATAATAAATCCGAGCGCTGATCCTAGAACGATTTTCGGGAAATCTTTCATATAAATTATTTTTAATATGAATAAATTAGTCGGAACAAAAGTAAAAAAAAAACAAGAATCAAACAATTTAATAATCATATATTTGAATCGATTTTTTCTTGATTTTACATATACTCTTTTTTTGTTCCTTATTTATAGGAAAAGAGCCTTTTCCCCGACAAAAATTGATAATTTTGTAAAAAGTGAGAAATTCGTGCAGCGTTTTTCGATTTATTCCATCTATATATATGAATGCGATAAGTAATGGATGATTCGCAGTTGATAGAAGCGTGTAAGAAAAAGGACCGTGATGCTCAAAGGAAGCTATATGAAATATATGCTCCTAAAATGATGGGCGTTTGTTTGCGTTATTGTAAAAATGACGAAACGGCATGGGACTTGTTGCACGATGGATTTTTTCGGGTTTTTACGCGTATTGACTCCTATTCGGGCAAGGGATCTTTTGAAGGATGGATGAGACGCATTTTTGTGAATCTTGCAATCGAAAATTATCGTTTCGAACGAAAGAGAAATCTTATGGCTATCGATATAGAGCAGATTGAATCGGATTTTTTTATTCTTTCGGACGACGATTCTTACGATACCGGAGATATTACCCAAGAGGAGCTCCTTGATATGATACGGCAGCTCCCGAAAAGTTATCGAACTGTATTTAATTTATTTGTGTTTGAAGATATGTCTCATAAAGAAATAGGCAAGAAGCTTGGCATCAACGAATCCACTTCGCGTTCACAATATTCGCGTGCCAGAGCACTATTGCGAAAAAAAATTAAAGCCATCCTGAAAAATAAACGGTAAAAAATGAACAAGAAAGACGATATAAAAGAACAATTTCGGTTGAAGTTGTACGATTACGAAGCACCTGTTCCGGATAATGGATGGGATCGGCTTGAGGAATCGCTCGACAAAGCAATGCGGAAGCGCACTGTCCAACGGCGATGGATGGCTGCTGCAGCGGTAATTGTTGCTTTGATAGTGGGTGGGCTGATATACCTGAATTTTCCGGTTGATAACGATATTGCGGTAGTAACAGAAAAAATTACGCATACCGAAGAAAATGAACTCTCTTCTCCCATCATCGAAAAAATTGAAATTGAACATTCTCCATTAATGGTTTCGGTTGATAATAATAAATTTAAAGGGGTTGAAGAAACGGAAATACTCGTAGAAAAGGAAATGTCTCATCATGAAACGAAAGAATTGCCTGTTATTGATGCGGATAGTGCAAATGAAAAAGACATTTTGAAAGAACAGTCCGAAGAACTGACTGACGAAGAGTTGGAGCAATTGATAGAAGAGTTTGTCAATCAACGAAACAATAGTCAATCTTATTTAGATTTGAAAGAGAAAGAAAAAAGCGATAATATTGCAATAGCTTTTAATGCAAGAGGAGGGTTAACCTCTTCGCGGCGTACAACAAATTTTCCCATGACACTGAAAAGTGTCAAATCAAACAATTCTGCGTTTGATGATGAACCCGGGAAAAATATGATAATGGAGAATCTAAATAAGATTGCGTTTGATATCAATCAAGCGGATATAACCGACAATATTTCAGAGATGGTTCATGAACAACCTTTATCCGCAGGGGTTACAGTAGCCAAACATTTCACGGATCGTCTGTCGGTAGAAACGGGACTTATGTATACCTATTTATACTCGAAAGCAAATAATTCGAGCAACCAATTTAAAAGTCAAGAAACGCAACAATTGCATTATTTGGGTGTTCCATTATATGTGAATTATTCTCTTTTATCCTTTCATAAGTTCAATATGTATGTCTCTATGGGAGGAATGATCGAAAAAGATGTGTATGGTAAATATCAGTATGTGGATAAAACGGTAGATCCGGAAACAAACGGTGGATCGGAAAAGAAAGTATCGGAGTCTATTCATCAAAGACATCCTCAAATGTCGATCAATGCCGGGATCGGATTATCTTATCCTTTATATAACCGGTTGGGAATATATGGCAAGATAGGTGGAGCCTATTATTTTGATGCCGGCAATAAATATAAAACCTTTTATTCCGACAAAAAAATTGTGTTGGATTTGAATGTAGGACTTAAACTTAATTTTTAACTATTAAATATGAGAAAAAAATGAAAAAGATTGTATTGATTTGCAGCATCCTGACAATGGGCTTTATGTTGAGCTCATGTTTGGACGACAGTAGTTACACGGGAGTAATGGAATTTTCCTATGTGACAATGGATAACAGCGGTCTTATTTATGCACGTAGTGAAGGTGGAATGATAACTTCTCCTCAGATAAAATTGTTAGATCCGGGAAAATGTTATTTGCTTTCGTATACCTGGAGTTCTGAAAATGGGACAACGTCATCGGTTGATGATTTTCTTATCAGCAATGTGGTTCTCACTGCTGAACCTGTTCAGGTACCTTCTACTATGTTGATATTACAGGATGCGCCTAAGGATGATATCGGCACTCCTTTCACATCCTTTTCACGGCCTTATTTTCATCCAGGAATTTATTTTGGTGATTTCTGGGCATTTTCGTATCAATGGAAAAAGAAAGAAGGTGAAACGGCATCGGTAGAATTTTACAAATCGACGGAAGACACAGGAAATCCGGATGAAGTAATGATTGATGTGCGTTTAAACAAAACAGGCACACCAACCGGAACAACTGAAAAGACAGAAAGTGGGAGGATTGCGGTAAATATGAATCCTTTACGTTTACTGCTAGGGTCTTCAAGCGGAACTCAGACCAAAAATATTTATCTGCGTTTCCGTTATTATCGTGAAGGTCAGTCAGAACCGTTTACCGATCCTTATAAGTATCTCATGACGATCTACACCGATTAAGTTTTATTTGTTTAATTGTAAAAGATTTTCTAAGGAGCAATTCTCTCATACAGAGTTGCTCCTTTTTCATGTAATTTTTTTTTCGGATATTTTTTGTTGAATTGGTTTTTCGATTTTGATACCATCGATATAAGCTGCCTCAGGCTAATGAACCCTTCTGTCACCAAAAACTTGATTATTGTGGAAAAATCTCTTTCAACACCCCTTTTGCTCGTCCGGAGCAAAAGCAGTTGATGGTGTTATGGTTCGATGTGTTCATACCGGTTAGCATTGATCGCTCAGAACATAAACAAAAAGCTGCCTTTTTTAAGGCAGCTTTTTGTTTATGTAAGAAGTTTTTTAAAATGAACTTATTTTTCTTCTTTCGGAGCGTCTTTTTTTTCTTCTTGCTTGGTTGTCTCTTCTGCTTCTGTTTTTGCTTCTGCTTCTGCTTCTGTTTTTGCTTCTGCTTCTGCTTCTGTTTTTGCTTCTGCTTCTGTTTTTGCTTCTGCTTCTGCTTCTGCTTCTGCTTCTGCTTCTGTTTTTTCCTTTGGTGCTTCTTTTTCTTCTTTTTTTACAGGCGCGTCTTCTTTGGTTTCAACTGATATTTCAGTTTTTGTTTCTTTTGCTTCTTCCTTTGCCTCTTCTTTTGCCTCTTCTTTCACCTCTTCTTTCACCTCTTCTTTCACCTCTTCGGCACCGGCTTCAACATCAGTTGTATCAGCATCTGATTTTTCTTTTACTTCTTTTTCCGCTTTCTCTTTCTCTGAGTTGCTTTCAACATCAGTAGTTTCAGTATCTGATTTTTCTTTTACTTCGGTTGTTGTCTCAGTTTCTCCGGCTTCCGTTTTCGCTTCAACTTCTGTTTCCGTTTCCGTTTGTTTTACTTCCTTTTCGTTGTCCTTAACCTCAACCTCGGAAACTTCCTTTTCCGCTTTCTCGTCTTCTACTGCTATTGTTTCTTCGGCTTTTTCCTCTTTTGCTTTTGCTTTTTTCTTTGCTCCTTTTTTAGTTGCCGCTTTTTGGTTTTCAAGCTTTTCCTTTAAAGCAACCAGTTCTTCGATATCGCCAAATGTTGTTTTTTCGATTATAGGAGAAGATGTTGTTTCGGAATCGCCTTTTTTGCTCGAACGCTTTGGTTTGCGTTTCGACGAGTCGGTTTTTTCGGTTTGTTCATCTTCCGATACCCGTGTATGAGATACCACAATGCGTTTAGCATCTTTATTGAATTCGATTATTTTGAATTCCAATTTTTCATCCGGTTGTGCCTGCGATCCGTCTTCTTTTACTAAATGCTTAGATGAGGCAAATGCTTCGACACCATATGGAAGAGCGATGATAGCACCTTTATCTGTCAGTTCAGCTACGGTTCCTTCATGTACGGAACCTTCGGTGAAAATAGTTTCGAATACATCCCATGGATTTTCTTTCAGTTGTTTGTGTCCAAGGCTCAAGCGACGATTTTCTTTATCGATTTCCAGTACTTGTACTTCGAGTGGTGCTCCAATTTCGGTTATTTCGCTTGGGTGTTTGATTTTCTTTGTCCATGAAAGGTCCGAGATATGAACCAATCCTTCCACGCCTTCTTCTATTTCCACAAATGCACCAAAGTTGGTGAAGTTGCGAACGGTAGCTGTGTGAGTACTTCCAATTGGATATCTCTCTTCAATAGTTTCCCATGGATCGGGTTTCAATTGCCTCATTCCGAGAGACATCTTGCGATCTTCTCGGTCAAGAGAAAGAATTACGGCTTCTATTTCGTCGCCGACATTTAGGAAGTCATGCGCTGTATGCAAACGCTGTGTCCAGCTCATTTCCGACACGTGAACAAGTCCTTCCACTCCCGGTGCAATTTCTACGAATGCTCCGTAATCGGTAATTACGACTACTTTCCCTTTCACAATATCGCCAACTTTCAGATTGGGATCCAATGCATCCCATGGATGTGGCGTTAATTGTTTTAATCCAAGGGCAATACGTTTCTTTTCTTCGTCGAAATCAAGAATAACGACATTGATCTTGTCGTTTAATTTGACTACCTCTTCCGGATGTTGAACACGTTCCCAAGAAAGATCGGTAATGTGGATAAGACCATCTACACCACCGAGATCAATAAATGCTCCGTAAGAGGTAATGTTTTTGACGGTTCCCTCGAGTACCTGACCTTTTTCAAGGCTTGCAATAATTTTTTTCTTTTGTTGTTCGAGTTCTTCTTCAATCAATATTTTGTGAGATACAACCACATTTTTGAATTCGGGATTGATTTTTACAACCTTGAATTCCATTGTTTTATCCACAAACATGTCGTAGTCGTGAATGGGATTCACATCAATTTGCGAACCGGGCAAGAATGCTTCGATTCCGAACACGTCTACAATCATACCGCCTTTTGTGCGGCATTTGATATATCCTTTGATGACTTCATTATTTCGGAATGCTTCATTTACACGCTCCCATGAACGTGAGGCGCGTGCTTTTTTGTGGGAAAGTACCAGTTGTCCTCTTTTATCTTCCTGGCTTTCGATATAAACTTCTACTTCGTCGCCCACTTTCAGATCAGGATTATACCTGAATTCGCTCATTGGGACAACGCCTTCCGATTTGTAGCCAATATTTATTATGACTTCGCGTTTATCCATGGAAGTTACGACTCCGGTTACTACTTCTTTATCACTGATTTTACTCAGTGTGTTGGTGTAGCTCTCGATAAGTTTTTCTTTCTCTTCTTTGTTGTATCCTTCGCCTCCTTCGGCATAGGTTTCCCAATCAAAATTTTCAATGGGAGTGACATTATTATTTAAGTTGTCTGTCATTTGTTTTGTAAAAAAAATCAATTAAATAAGTTAGACATTATATTGTTAAAAAACGGTGCAAAGATAGGTCGTTTTCCTGTATAAACCAATTCTCTGCACCTTAAATTTATGAATTTGTGGCGATAATGGTCAAAATCCGAAAAATTGAAATTTGTCTTTCAATCGGATATTTTGTTTTCCCACAACAATCCTTCCGCTACTTTTTTTCGTATTTCTTTTCCTGCAATAATTTCAACGAGTTGTAATGCGAAATCGAACATTAAACCGGGACCTTTTCCGGTTACGATTGTTCCGTCGACTGTTACATTTTCTCCGGTTATATTTGCTCCGACAAGTTGAGATTCGAAGCCGGGATAACACGTGGCTTTTTTTCCTTTAAGCAAGCCCAACTTGCCTAAAACCATAGGAGCTGCACAAATTGCAGCCACATATTTTCCTTCTGAAACAAATGTTTTTATTTGTTCTTTCACCCCGTGGTGTTCGTTTAGGTTTGTTGCGCCGGGCATACCGCCGGGTAAAATCAAAACATCGATAGCCGAAAAATCTACGTCTGTAAACAATTTATCTGCAAAAACGGTAACGTCGTGTGCTCCGGTCACTTTCAATTCATCGGAAATCGATACTGTTTGTACCGAAATCTCTGCTCTTCGCAATACATCTATTGTTCCAAGGGCTTCTATTTCTTCGAACCCATTTGCCAAAAATAGTGCTACTTTTTTCATAGTAAATTTTTTTATTGTTTTTTTAATTGAGATTAAACTTATATGTAATTGTTCCTTGTTGGTTGTTTCCCGAGTTGATTGCATTGAACTTGGTGCTACGGGCAGCCCGCAGGGCTTCTTCTCGAAGCTTGGGACTTGGGGTATTTGTTCCCCGTCCGATTTCGGCGTGAATTACATTGCCTGCCGGGTCCACTATTATATTAACAACCACAGTGCCGTAATCGTTCACGGTATATTGGGGTTGTACAAGCCCTCCTGCACCCAAGCTTCTTCCACTAAGATCATATGTTCCTATTCCTCCACTGCCTTTGGATGCTCCTTGCGTGGCATTTCCCGTGGAAACGCCTTGTGTGCCGGATCCTTCGGTGTTTCCCCTGCTTCCTGATGCATTTTCGCCGAATAATCCCGACATTTGTCGATTGATCTCACGACGGCGAGCCTCTTCTTCCCGTTGGCGACGGGCAGCTTCTTCTTGTAAACGGCGCTGCTTGTCCAATTCGGCCTTACGTTGCTCTTCTTCACGCTGAGCTTTCACATTAATTGAGGGTTCGTCGCTTTGCGTAATCAATGACGATTCGGGAGTTTCATCGGGGATAGATGATGTAGAAACATCCGGCGTTTCGGTCATAAAAGGTTCTGTTGATCCCCCTGCTTCATCTTCAGTTCCGAACATAACGGGGATTCCTTCCCATTCTTCGGGGGGAAGGGCTATGGTAAAATAAGAAAACAAGAGGATGATCAGGAGCAATACCGAAAAAATAATTGTTCCAATAATTCCACCTATTTTTTCTTTTTCAATTGTCATGAAATAGAAATTCTTGGGAAAAGTTCCCTTTAATTTGGTCGGGTCATCAATACCACTTTAAATTTATGCTTATTGGCAATATCCAATATCTTTACAATTTCCCGATAGGGCACGTTTTCGTCTGCATAAAGTGCCACATACACATCCGGGTTGACCGCGTATGCTGCTTGTAGAAAGGGTGTGATTGCCTCGAAGGGCACTTGCCGTTCTGTTTCGTTGCCGTTTGCTACGTAATAATTCAGATTTTTGTCGATAGTTATACGTGTCAGTGGTTTTGCTTGAGCTTGTTGTTGCGATTTCGGCAACAAAACTTTAATCGAATTCGGCACAACAATGGTCGATGTGATCATAAAAAAGATCAAAAGCAGAAAAATGACATCGGTCATCGATGCCATACTAAAGGTTGGTTCTGTCTTAAAACGTTGTTTTAATGCCATTTTAATACTCCCTTAAATTGCCGGTTCATTCAAAATATCCATGAATTCCATTATGCGCATTTCCATTCTGTTTACAATTCCTTTTATTTGTGTGGTAAGGTAGTTGTATGCAAACAGCGCAATGATGCCGACGATAAGACCGCCTACGGTTGTGATTAACGCTTCATAAATACCTGTTGACAATATGTTTACATCGACGTTAACACCTGCGTTTGCCATACTCATAAAAGCTTTAACCATGCCGGTAACCGTCCCGAGAAATCCAATCATAGGTGCGCCGGCAGCTGTAGTGGCTAAAATGGGCAATCCTTTTTCAAGCTTGGCAATCTCTATGTTGCCCACGTTCTCTATTGCTTCTGTAATATCGCTCATGGGGCGTCCTAGGCGGGTAATGCCTTTTTCTACCATTCTTGCGGCAGGTGTATCGGTTTTTCGACAAAGTGCCAATGCCGATTCAATTTTCCCTTCGTGAATATAATCCTTGATGCGGTTCATAAACGAGTCATCCTCTTTTCCCGCGCTACGGATTACCAAGATTCTTTCAATCAACACGTAAATGGAAAGAAGCAGCATGACGAAAAGTACAATCATAAGCCATCCCCCTTTAATGGCGAGATCAAAAGCATTGATTGTTGTTTCCGGGGTTCCAACGGTTGTGGTCACTTGTTGTGCCATTTGTTGGAGAGTGTCGTTTGCTACTGTTGGTATTTGTAACAGATTCATTCCGATAATCACTTTTACGATGTTAAGTTTGTTATTGCGATTTTGTCTATCAGTTATGTTATGTAAAGATAATAATTCAACGGGATTAATCCTGATTTTCAGGTGTCTTTAAACAATTTTTATACGCTTTTATTGTTTTTTCGAGCCCCATATATAAGGCATCGCAAATGAGGGCATGCCCAATGGAAACTTCACTGAGCCAGGGAATATGAACATAAAGATAGTTCAAATTATTTAAATTCAGGTCGTGTCCGGCATTTACACCGAGGCCGAGTTTTTTTGCCAGCGTTGCTGCTTCTATGTAAGGAGCTATCGCTTTTTCTTTGTCTTTTTCATACATTTCCGCATAAGGTCCCGTGTACAATTCAATTCGATCGGTTCCTATTTGAGAAGCCGCTTCTATCATTTCGAGGTCAGGATCCACAAAAATGGAAGTGCGAATGCCCAGCGCTTGAAATTCGTTTACCACATCGGTTAGGAAATCTGCGTGCGTGACAGTATCCCATCCTTCATGAGAAGTGATGGCGTCATGGGCGTCGGGTACCAAAGTAACTTGTGTTGGACGTATTTTCTTTATCAACGAAATGAATTCGGGAGTCGGGTTCCCTTCGATATTGAATTCCGTATAAATCTTTGGTTGCAAGTCGAACACATCTTTTTGTTTGATGTGCCTTTCGTCAGGACGAGGATGAATGGTGATGCCGTCGGCCCCAAAACGTTGACAGTCGATAGCTGCCTGTACCACATTTGGCAAATTGCCCCCTCGTGCATTTCGTAATGTGGCTATTTTGTTGATATTTACGCTTAATTTGGTCATAACATACATTTTTTTAATTCCTTCACGATAAACACCTGAAAAATTATTCGGTCCATCTTAAATAAAGGAAATATAAAATACGCTTAGAAAATTTGTTGTTTCTAACAATTTTTCCATCTTTGTAATTAGACTACAAAAGTAATACGAATAAACCGTTTTTTTAAATATGTCGACCAAAGAATTTATTAAAAAGCAAGTAGAAAAGTTCTCGTCTCACATTACGCCTGAAGAATTTGCCGATTTGACTGAGGCCGAGAATTCTTTAATAATTTTAGAGATACCTTTGAAAGATTACACGCTGACCGAAATTGCGCGAATCATTGAAAGCAACAATGCTCATGTGATGAGTTTATCTGTTTTGCCTGTTTCGGATGGCTCAACAGTTCTCGTATCCATTAAACTGGATATTTCAGACCTCACTCATGTGTTGCGAAGTTTTGAACGTTTTAATTACAATGTTGTTTACTATTACATGAAAGAAGGCGAAATTAACGATATACAGCGAGAACGGCTGCAGGAGTTGTTGTTTTATCTCAATATGTAATTCGCATCAAAAATAAAGATATGAGAATAGCGGTGTTTGGCAACATTTCTCCCGATAGGAATCCTCAATTTGAAAAATACATATTTTCCGTATGTGAGGCTATAAAAAAATACCCTATCGATCTTTATTTGCCTGATAAACTTTTTTATTCTTTTTCGCCCGATATACAGGATAAAATACGTCCCCTATGTATACTTTTTGATGTGATACCGCCGCTAGATATGGCAATGAGTGTGGGAGGCGATGGTACTTTTTTGCGTACGGCTTCGGCAATTGGTGACAGAGGAATACCTATTTTGGGAATCAATACGGGGAGATTGGGATTTCTCACCGGTGTCAACTACCATGAATTGGATGATATTTTACCGGAAATCGTGGAGAAAAAATACCGAATCGAAGAACGTACTTTACTGGAAATCGACACAAAAGAAGATCCTAATCCTTTCGATAATGTCTGTGCTTTGAATGAAGTGGCTATACTGAAACAGGATACCGCTTCCATGCTTTCTATTCATGCTTATATCAATGGTGAATATTTGACGTCGTACCAAGCTGATGGGTTGGTAATCGCCACTCCTACAGGTTCCACGGCTTATTCGCTCAGTATTGGCGGCCCTATTTTGGTGCCCACTTCGCCCAGTTTTATTTTGGCTGCAATTGCACCTCACAGTCTTACTGCAAGACCATTGGTAGTTGGTGACGATAGTCGTATTTTATTGAAGGTGGAAAGTCGGAGCAAGCATTATTTGGTATCGCTCGATGGGCATTCGCAAATATTTGACGAGCACACGTCTATTGAAGTTTATAAAGCAGCATATACTCAAAAAATCGTAAAACGTATCGACCATACTTTTTTTAAAACACTTCGCGATAAGTTGATGTGGGGTACGGATCTTAGAAAATAAAAAACCAAAAAAGCGAAACTTGTTCATTTTATCGCGCTTTTTTGGTTTTAGGTTTTGTGGGTAATTTTTTTCCTATTCTTATGTTTGGGTTTTGTTTTGTGTGCTTTCTTTGACTGAATTCTCTTTTGCATTTGCTTCTTCCTTGTAAGGGAAAATTTTATCGATTGCAAGAATCAGCAGATAAAAGAGTGTCATGAAAACGAACACACCAATTATTCCTATACCTGCAATTTGCAATGTTTTTTCTAGTGTTTGTGCCATGCTGTTTTATTTTTATGCAAATAATGGAACCAATGTTAAGATAATACCGCCGGCTACGACGGAGCCGATTTGACCCCCTACATTTGCACTGATAGCCGGCATGAGCAGGTAATTGAACGGGTCTTCTTTCTGTCCCATCTGATGAATTACGCGAGCCGACATTGGGAATGCCGATATTCCGCATGCTCCGATCATCGGATTGATTTTATTTCCTTCTTTGCGAAACAGATTCATAAATTTTGCAAAAATCACGCCGCCAAAGGTGTCAAAAACAAAAGCAAATAATCCTAAGGCTATAATGATGAGCGTATCCACCCGAATAAAGCGATCGGCTGTCATGGTACTGGCAATGGTAATACCCAGCAGCAGGGTTACCAGACTTGCCAATTCGTTTTGAGCTGCCAACGATAACTTGTTCAGCACTCCGCATTCGCGTATCAGATTTCCGAACATCAAAAATCCGATCAGGGCAAGTGAAGAAGGGGCGATAATTCCGGCTACGATGGTTACAACAATAGGAAAGGCAATCAATGCTTTTTTCGATATCTTCTTGTTGTAATTGTCGGCTGTGGACATCCGGATCAATCGTTCTTTTTTTGTCGTCAATAAGCGTATTACCGGAGGTTGAATAATGGGTACCAGCGCCATATAGGAATAGGCTGCCACGGAAATGGGGCCAAGCAAATTAGGTGCAAAGCGCGAGGCAACTACAATGGAGGTTGGACCATCGGCTGCACCGATAATTCCAATGGAAGCGGCTTCTCTCAAATCAAAACCCAGCAGAGAAGCAAATATCATGGTCATAAAAATTCCAAACTGGGCTGCAGCCCCAAACAACAATAACGACGGGTTGCGGAACAATGGCGAAAAATCGATCATTGCGCCAATCGCAATAAATATCAGCAGCGGAAAAATCTCCGTAATTATTCCCGCATTGAAAAATGTATTCAATACCCCTTCGACAGCTTGTCCCGTAGCAGGATCGATTTGTGTAATTGCCGATGAGAAGGGGATATTTACCAAGATGGCTCCAAATCCAATTGGAAGCAATAAGGTAGGTTCATAATTTTTGGCAATTGCCAGATAAATAAGAATGAGCCCGATGGCGATCATAACCAGGTCTTGCCATGTCATCGTCGCAATCGCAGGCAATAATTGCTCTAATCCCATAACAATTTCTCCATGTAATAGGGAAATATTTTTGAGTTGGTCATTTCCTAAATTTGTTTTTTATTTCACAGTTACATTAACCCAAAAAACCAAGCATGATACCGGCAGCCACAGCCGATCCGATCACTCCGGCTACATTGGGCCCCATCGCATGCATAAGCAGGTAGTTGCCGGGATCGTATTCCAACCCCACTACCTGGGACATTCGGGCTGAATGTGGAACAGCCGAAACGCCGGCATTGCCGATAAGCGGATTGATTTTGTTGCCTTTTTTTAGGAACAAATTGAAAAACTTGACAAAAAGAATCCCGGCAACGGTTGCAATAATAAAAGATAGTGCTCCAATAATAAATACTTTAACGGATTGTGCCGTTAAAAATGTGGTAGCTTGAGTAGATGCGCCCACGGTCAATCCCAAAAGAATGGTGACGATGTCGATGAGCGGACCACGTGCGGTTTCGGCCAAACGACGAGTTACACCCGATTCTTTAAGCAGATTGCCAAAGAACAACATTCCCAACAATGGAAGTCCCGAAGGGACCAGGAAAGCGGTAAGCAATAGTCCTACTATGGGGAACATGATTTTTTCGGTTTGTGAGACCATGCGTGGAGCTTTCATGCGGATAACGCGTTCCTTTTTGGTCGTTAACAGGCGCATGAAGGGAGGCTGTATTATTGGTATCAATGCCATGTACGAATAAGCGGATACGGCTATAGCTCCCATTAAATTGGGTGCAAGTCTCGAAGAGAGGAAAATGGCTGTCGGGCCATCGGCTCCCCCGATAATTCCTATAGCTCCTGCCTGATTGGGCTCGAAACCCAATCTAAGTGCAATAATATAGGCTCCGAATATGCCGAATTGACAGGCTGCGCCTATCAAAATAAGTTTGGGGTTGGCAATCAGTGCCGAGAAGTCGGTCATTGCCCCTATACCCAAAAAAATGAGGGGCGGGTACCATCCTTCTATCACTCCCTGATAAAGGATGTTCAATACCGATCCCTCTTCGTATATGCCGACTTTCAAGTTGGCTATTTCGTTGAAGGGTATATTTCCGACGAGTATACCGAAACCGATTGGGATCAAGAGAAGTGGCTCAAATTCAAATTTGATAGCCAGGAAAATGAACAATAATCCTACCAGAATCATGATAATATGCCCCAATTCGGCATTTGCAAAACCGGTAAATTCCCACAACGTCTGTAAATTGTCTCCTAACGATAATAATGTATTCATTACGGTCGGTTTTTTATTCGATTACTACCAAGTCGGCACCTTCGAGAACGGTATCGCCCTTGTTCACCAATATCTGTTTTACTGTTCCATTGGTGCTTGCAAGGATATTGTTCTCCATTTTCATTGCTTCGAGAATCAACAAGGTCTGACCTTTTTTTACGACGTCTCCCTCTTTGCATTTAATATCGATGATGATTCCCGGCAGAGGAGATTGAATAACGGTCTTTTCGGATGAAGTCGCCGGCTTGGTTACCAATGGGGTAGAAGTGCTTGTTGGAGTGGGTGCCGGAGCTGCCTCACGACTTGGACGTCTTACGCCTGTCAATGGTTTTTTGGTTTTTTGTTCCAGCTCCACGGTGTAAGGTATTCCGTTTACTTCCAATTCTATCGTTGAATCATCCGAGTTAAGAACAACAACTCTGTATGGTGCACCGTTGATTTTATAATTGAATTCTTTCATTGGAATATTTTTTTTGATTGTGTTATTTGCTATTTACGAGGAAGTTGACGTAATGTGTATATTTTCGAACTCCAGGGAGAATAATGCCTTTTGACTTGCTGTATCGTTAAAACGGTATTTTCCATATCGTGTTGCTCTTCCTTTAATTCGAGGATTGCTGCCGATATGGCTGCCAATACTTCGCCCGACAATTGGGATTCGCTTCTGGCTGCAGACAACTTCCCACTTTTGGCTACTCTCTTTTGCGTTATATTTTTCGATAAATTGCCTGTGAAATTAAAAACCAGATAAAGCAGAATTAACCCGATAAATACCACCAGCATAGAGGTAATCGTAATCATGATTCCCCATGGATCGTTTTGTTTTAGATCAATTATTTTAGGATTTTCCGCAATGATCTTATTGTTGCTTCCGGGGGTAACTCTTTCCAGGATTGTTGCTGTCAAGTTTCCCTCTTCATCATATTTAATTCCATCTACGGGATACCCAAAAGTTTTATCGGCCGGTATTCCTGCCGGAACAACAATTTCGTCAACGAGGGTTTTCCCGTCGGCTTCATACAATGCGATGTAATTTTCGCCAATTGTATCTAGTTTGAAGTTGGTATGAAAATTCCCGTGAAAAGGTTTGTCGTCGGCCCAGAATAAAGCGTGTTGATAAGGCTTTATTTGGGTTCTCACGTCTCCCAAGGGAATCGGATACATTTTAGGATTGTTCTTATCGGTTGTTAGATACATTCCTCCCAGATCCTGTGTTTTGGCTGTGTTGTTGTAAATTTCAATCCATCCGTTGCGTTCACCGTATTCGTCTATCATGTTGGTTTTATTGTTGACCAACACTTCATTGATAACCCATGATGAATTATTTTTCTTTTTTGAACAGCTGCCCAAAAGCAGGGTTATGGCAAGGACCACGAATCCTATTTGTTTTACTTTTGTCATCATTTCCACTTATTTATAAAGGCAAATTGTCATGTTTTTTGGGAGGATTCACCAGTTTTTTGGTTTGAAGTTGTTGTAAAGCACGAATGATGCGGAAGCGCGTATTTCGCGGTTCGATAATATCGTCGATATAACCATAACGCGCGGCGTTATACGGATTGGTAAACAATCTGTTGTACTCGTTCTTTTTTTCTTCTATGATGGCTGCTCTCTTTTCGGGATCTTTTTCTGCGGCAATTTCTTTACTGTAAAGCACTTCTATTGCACCTTCGGCACCCATAACGGCTATTTCGGCACTTGGCCAAGCATAGTTGATATCGCCACGAAGCTGTTTACAACTCATAACGATATGTGCTCCCCCGTAAGCTTTTCGCAAAGTGACGGTAATTTTGGGAACGGTAGCTTCTCCGTAAGCATACAACAACTTGGCTCCATGTGTAATTACGCCGCCGTATTCTTGTCCTGTGCCCGGGAGGAATCCGGGAACATCGACCAGCGAAACGATGGGAATATTGAAAGCGTCGCAAAAACGAACAAAGCGTGCCCCTTTACGCGATGCATTGATATCGAGCACACCTGCCAGATATTTTGGCTGATTGGCCACGATACCGACCGTTTGTCCGTTAAAACGAGCAAATCCCACGATAATGTTTCTTGCGTAATCGGCATGCACCTCGAGAAATTCGCCTTTATCGATGATGGCGCCGATTACTTCATACATGTTGTAGGGTTTATTGGGGCTTTCGGGTATAATTTCGTTTAAGCTGTCTTCAAGTCTGTCTATGGGATCATCGTTGGGGAATATGGGAGGGTCTTCAAGATTGTTCTGGGGAAGAAAACTAAGGAGTTTGCGAATAAGATTCATGCCTTCTTCTTCTGTCGGTACGGCAAATTGTGCTACTCCCGATTTTGACGAGTGTACCGATGCTCCTCCCAATTGTTCCTGCGTGACATCTTCTCCGGTAACCGTTTTTACTACTTTGGGTCCGGTAAGAAACATGTACGATGTTCCTTCCGTCATAATGATGAAATCGGTTAAGGCAGGAGAATAAACGGCACCTCCGGCGCATGGGCCGAAAATGGCCGAGATCTGAGGTATTACACCGGATGCCAAAATGTTGCGTTGAAAAATTTCGGCATATCCTGCCAATGCATTGATTCCTTCTTGGATACGAGCGCCTCCCGAGTCGTTGATACCGATAAGCGGTGCGCCCATTTTCATGGCTTGATCCATGATTTTGCATATTTTCATTGCGTGCATTTCGGAAAGCGAACCTCCAAAAACCGTGAAGTCTTGCGCATAAACATATACAAGCCGGCCATCAATGGTTCCGTATCCGGTCACAACGCCATCGCCAAGGAATTTTTTATTTTCCATTCCAAAGTTGTGGCAACGATGTTCCACAAACATGTCGAATTCTTCGAAACTCCCTTCATCCAAAAGCATGGCAATGCGTTCGCGGGCCGTATATTTTCCTTTTAGGTGTTGAGATTCTATTCTTTTTTCTCCGCCACCTAAACGAGCTTTTTCTCGTAATTCTATCAGTTCTTTTATTTTTTCGAGTTGACTGCTCATATAAAATAGTTTTTGTGAGATAAATAAATGATATATACCTATAATTTTCCGGAGTCATGTTGCTAGATCCGAAAATATTTTTTATTTCTCTATGTATTGGGAGATTTTTTATTCCGGATGTTCGCAAAGTTCGGTAAGCACGCCACCCGTCGATTTTGGATGCAAAAAAGCAATATTCAACCCCTCTGCTCCCGGTCTGGGATGCTTGTCGATTAAGCGAATGCCTTTCGCTTCCATTTTTCTTAGCGATTCTTCCAAATTTTTTGTGGCAAATGCGATGTGATGGACACCTTCTCCTCTTTTTTCAATGAATTTGGCGATGGTGCTGTCGTCGTCGGTAGGTTCCAGTAATTCGATTTTTGTCTGCCCGATCTTGAAGAATGCCGTTTTCACTTTTTGATCTTCTACTGTTTCTATGTTGTAGCATTTTAATCCAAGAACACCCTCGTAGTAAGGAAGTTGTTCTTCAATGCTTTTAACAGCAATTCCAATGTGTTCAATGTGTGTAATTTCCATTATATTGCAATTTTTTAGCCCGTATAGAGCGTCGCAAAGTTACAATTTAAAATCTTAAGATAAAATAATTTTCAGAACAACTCGATTAGATGGATGAGATACGCAACACTTCCAGTAATTCTTCGCTTATTTCGCGTTCTTTTTTAATTGCACGTTGGAAGGGAACATAAACAATTTCGTTTTCGCGAATGCCGATCATTACGTTTCGTTGATCTTCGAGGAATGCCTGAATAGCCGCTACACCCATTCTGCTTGCCAGAATTCGGTCTTGTGCCGATGGTGCGCCGCCACGTTGCAGGTGACCAAGGATAGATACACGCACATCGTATTGGGGATATTCGTTTTTTACGCGTTCGGCCAATTTTAAAGCACCACCCGTTATTTCGCTTTCGGTAACGAGTACGAGGCTGCTGTTTTTGGATTTTCTGAATCCCTGCTCGATAAGTTCGGCCAACTGGTCTTTTTCTATACTGATTTCGGGAATAATGGCGGCTTCGGCTCCTGCCGCTATGGCACTGTTTAATGCCAGATAACCGCAATCGCGTCCCATTACTTCAATAAAAAACAAACGCTCGTGCGATGTGGCCGTATCGCGAATTTTATCCACTGCATCCATAATCGTATTCAATGCCGTATCGTAACCAATGGTAACATCCGTGCCATTCAGGTCGTTATCGATGGTTCCCGGCATTCCTACGATGGGGATATTGTATTCTTTGGCAAAAATATTGGCCCCGGTGAGTGAACCGTCTCCTCCGATCACGACAAGGGCGTCTATCCCTTCCTTTGTCATGGTTTCGTAGGCTACTTCTCGTCCTTTGGCCGTCTTAAATTCGTCGCACCGTGCCGTTTTCAGAATAGTGCCACCGCGTTGAATGATGTTGCTTACGCTGTCTGTTTGAAATTCTGCTATTTCTTTCGTTATAAGACCTCTAAAGCCTTTGTAAATACCTTTTACTCGCATTCCGTTGAAAATGGCGGCACGGGTCACCGAGCGAATAGCCGCATTCATGCCCGGAGCGTCGCCTCCTGAGGTAAGAACACCGATACATTTGATTTTTGATGCCATAATGAAAAATTATTTTTGGATACCGTTATGCTTTTTCCTAAAACAATGAGTTGCAAAGATAAAGTTTTTTTACGGGGCAACAAAAAGCTTGTTACGGTTTTAATTCCATGATTTTTTTTGCCAGGGCTTCCATTTGCCATCTGGGAGTAGATGTTGCTCCACAGATACCCACCCTGTAGTTGTCTTTTATCAGCGACATATCCAATTCGTTGGAAGAATGGATAAAATAGGAGTTGGGATTGCTCTTTTTGCATTCGGCAAAAAGTACTTTTCCGTTGGAGCTTTTCTCTCCGGCAATAAAGAAGATAATATCGTGTTGTTTTGCGAATGTTTTGATATGTGGAATGCGGTTGGAAACCTGACGGCAGATCGTATCATGATATTCGAATATTGCGTCATTGGTCATTTTCTCCCGAATGAGGCTGACAATTTCTTGGAAATCTTCGAGTAGGCTTGTGGTTTGCGAAAACAGACTGATGTCTTTCGAAAAATCCAGCTTGTCGAGATCTTCCTTTTTTTCGATTACGATTGCCGTTCCTTCGGTTTGTCCCAATAAACCGTTTACTTCGGCATGTCCTTTTTTCCCGTAAATGACAATTTGGGTACGTTCTTTCGTTTTGTCGCAGTATGTTTTTTTGATTCGTTTTTGAAGTTGCAATACTACCGGACAGGTGGCGTCGATGATTTCGATGTTGTTCTCCTCTGCAATCCGATAGGTTTCCGGTGGTTCGCCATGAGCACGGAAAAGAACGCGCACATTTTTTAATTTTTTTAATGCTTCGTGATCGATGGTAACTAATCCCATTTCGGCTAAGCGTTCCGTTTCTATATTGTTATGGACAATATCTCCCAAGCTGTATAATGTTCCGCCTTTGCGCAATTCTTCTTCTGCTTTGCCAATGGCTTTTTCCACTCCAAAACAGCATCCCGATTGCTGATCGATTTCAACTTTGAGCATAGTGACAGATTTGCTGTATTTTCTTGTTAAACATATCGAGAGCCCATTGCAGTTGTTCTTCGATGGTGAGATTCGAATTATCCAGCTCAATTGCATCTTCTGCTTTGCGCACCGGGCTTTGCAGGCGGTTACTGTCGCGCTCGTCGCGCTCTTTTATATTGGCGACAACTTCCTCGTAAGTGATCTTTTCTCCTTTTTCTTTCAATTCGTTGAAACGACGTTGGGCGCGTATTTCGGGTGAGGCTGTCAGGAATATTTTCAGTTCCGCATCGGGGAAAACCACGGTTCCTATATCTCTTCCATCCATGACAATCCCTTTTTCTTTCCCCATTTCCTGTTGTTGGCGAACCATTTCTTGACGTACGAAATCGAGTGTGCTTATGCGGCTCGCAATATTTCCCACTTCCAGTGAGCGGATTTCTTTTTCCACGTTTTCGCCGTTCAGATAGGTTTCCTGCTGTCCCTGATCATTGGTTTTGAAGGTAATTCGGATTTCGGAAATATGTTTTTTCAATGCTTCTTCGTCGATGCCGTTTTCCGTCACCCAACCGTTGCGCATGGCATATAAGGCAACGGCTCGATACATCGCTCCGCTATCGATATAGGTATACCCGATTTTTTTTGCCAGGTCTTTGGCCAATGTGCTTTTACCGCAGGATGAAAGTCCGTCGACGGCAATGTTTATTTTTTTCATTTAAAAAAGATTTTCGACATATACGGTTATCGTTACTCCTTCGTCGTGAATCAACGCCCCTTTTGGCAAACGCAAGGTCAACCCTGTTACATACAGATCGCCTGCTGATCCTGCAAAATTAAGAATGATCAAGATGTAAACAAACCAATACCATTCAATCGGTACCGAAAAAAGAAGGGCCGTTAAAAGGGCTCCCAAAATTATCATTGGAGCAAGTGCAATAAGGATATAGCTTATCCGGTTGAAATACCCATCGCTTCCCGTATAGGCGTATGTGCTTTTGAATCCGAAATGCGGTCGGCTTTTGGTAAGCAGCCAAATAGCCATGCCGTGAACACCTTCATGAAGAACGATGTAGGCGAAAAGAGCCATTAGGAGCAACATGATTTTCAGTATTACAGGGAAAAATCCTCCTTTGGGAATTACGGTTTTGAAAGGAACGTCTGTCAGGAATATCAAAATTATTGCAATAATAAGTGCACATGCGTTTACAATGATTGCATCTTTTTTATTGTTTGCGAAATCGATTCTTTTGTATTCCTCGTAACTTTCCGGGAGAATTTTTGTATTCATGTTGTTGTTCCGAAAAAGTTTTTCGAAATGTGCGCCTTTATTTCAGTTCCCACATGTTTTTCGAACTCATTAAAAAATCGGTAAACGATTTTACGGGCATTTTCTTTTGTACTTCTTCGATTTGTTTTTCGTACTCGTTTTCAAATGTCGGAGCTTCCACATCGCGAATTACGCCAAGAGCAACCGGCAGATCGTTTTCGTATCCCATTTGAGCCAGCTTCAGATGCAGCGTACTGTCTTTTGTGGTGGCATCGTGAACCAGCACGTCGTCCAATGTGTAACCGTCTTGTCCAATGGTTACCGCTTTCAATTGGAAGTTTGCATCGATTGCGATTCCTTTTTCATTGTTGACTCCAAACAGCATCTTTTTTCCGTGTTGGAGCAAAATCGTTTTTTCGGGGCGGGAAGCTTTATCGGTAATTTTGGCGTGAATACCGTTGTTGAAAATCACACAGTTTTGCAACACTTCCACTACCGATGTTCCTTTGTGTTTTGCCGAAGCCACCAACAGGTCGGTCAGGTTATTGAGGTCTACATCGATAGCACGTCCAAAAAATGTGCCGCGTGCCCCGAAGCACAGTTCTGCCGGATTGAATGGCTCTTCCACCGTTCCATAAGGCGAAGATTTTGAAATGAAACCTTTTTCCGAGGTGGGCGAATATTGCCCTTTGGTCAATCCGTAGATTTTATTGTTGAAAAGGATAATGTTGATATCCACGTTTCTTCGAATAGCATGAATGAAGTGGTTCCCTCCGATGGCAAGCGAGTCGCCGTCGCCCGTTGTTACCCACACACTCAGATTGGGATTGGCCACCTTTGTTCCGGTAGCGATAGCTGCGGCTCGGCCGTGAACGCCATGCAGACCATAGGTATTCATGTAGTAGGGTAGTCGCGAAGAGCAACCGATTCCCGAAATCACGGCAATGTCATGTGGCTCGATGTCCAGTTCGGCCAACGCTTTGTGAAGGCAGTTTAAGATGGCATGGTCGCCACAACCCGGACACCACCGTACCGCACTTCCGTTTTTATAATCTTTAGGCGTATGTTTTCGATACGTAAGATTTGTTTTCATTGTCTATTGTCTTTCTATCTATGATTTGAATAAACTCTGTCACCAGTTCTTCTATGCTGAAAGGTTGTCCCGTTATGCGGTTGAAGCGATGTAGAGGTAAATTTCCGAATTTTCCTTGCAGGTAAGATGCAAATTGCCCGTTATTTTCTTCTGCAACAATGATTTTTTTGTACGTGCGCAATATTTCTTCGGTGTTTTTGGGTAGCGGGGCAATAAATTTAAATTGCGTAAAGGCTACTTTTTTCCCTGCTTTTCTTATTTTCTTCGCTGCTTCGAGCAAGTGGCCATACGAGCCTCCCCAACCCACAATAAGTGTATCCGCATTTTTATCGCCCCAAACTTCCTGTTTGGGTATGAAATCGGCAATTTTATCGATTTTCTCCTGTCGCGTTTTCACCATTAGCCTGTGATTGTCGGGGTCGGTCGAAATATTGCCGGTATAATAATCCTTTTCCAGCCCCCCAATGCGGTGCATGTAGCCCGGTGTTCCCGGGATTGCCCAATACCGTGCGAGCGTTTTTTCGTCGCGAAGGTAAGGTTTCCATGTTGATGGATCGGCGTCGAAATGTTTCTGTACATAAGGAGGAACGATTGTGGGGTAATCGTCCATGTTCGGGATTTTCCATGCCGATGAACCATTGGCAATGTATCCGTTGGTCAGAAGTACCACCGGCGTCATATGTTCAACGGCCAGTTTGGAAGCCCAAAAAGCCGCATCGAAGCAGTCGGTTGGCGAAAAAGCTGCAATTACGGCTAGCGGACTTTCGCCATTGCGTCCATACAAAGCCATGTTAAGATCGGTCTGCTCGCTTTTCGTCGGCATCCCGGTTGAGGGGCCTGCCCGTTGCACGTCGATTACCACCAAGGGCAGTTCCAGCATAACTGCCAGGTTCAACGCCTCGCTTTTCAGCGCCAGTCCCGGACCTGAGGTCGAGGTAGCTGCCAGATGACCGGCAAAACTTGCGCCTATTGCCGTGCAGATGCCTGCAATTTCGTCCTCCATCTGCAGGGCTTTCACGCCAAAATCTTTTCTTTTTGCCAGTTCGTGCAGAATATCGGATGCCGGCGTGATGGGATAGGACCCGAGAAAAAGTCGAAGGCCGGCTTTTTCTGCTGCGGCAATCAGTCCGTAAGCTGTGGCCAAATTGCCGTTTACGTCGATATAGAAACCCTTTTCATGCTTCACCGTTTCGATTCGGTAGGTGGAAGCCGTGAGGTGGGTGTTGTTCCCATAATCGTATCCCGCCAAAAATGCTTTGATATTGGCTTGGAATATCAGGGGTTTTTTGCCGAATTTTTCCTTCAACAGCCGTTCGGCAATGTCGGCGGGGCGGTTGAACAACCAGCAAACAATTCCCAGTGCGAACATGTTTTTGCTTCGCAACATGATTTTGTTGTCTACTCCCATATCCTCCAAGGCTGATTTTGTTAGGGAAGTTATGGCTACAGGAATTGCCTGAACGGAATTCAGATTTAATTCTTGAAATGGATTATCCGTTTTGAAGCCGGCTTTTTCGAGATCTTTTTTCTGAAATGAGTCGCTATCGTAAATTACGATGGAATGCTTTTTTAGATTTTCGGCATTTACTTTCAGCGCTGCCGGATTCATGGCGACGAGCACATCGGTTTTGTCGCCGGCATTATATACGTCGTGCGAACCGATACGCACCTGAAAACCCGAAACACCTTGCAGTGTGCCTTTTGGTGCACGTATTTCGGCAGGGTAATCGGGGAATGTGGCAATTTCGTTTCCCAGAATAGCCGATAAGGTAGAAAACAGTGTCCCCGAAAGTTGCATACCGTCTCCGGAATCTCCCGAGAAGCGTATGGTTACATCTTTCAGCTCATTTACAATAGTATTATCAGTCATGTTCAGTTATTGAAATATTCGTTTTTGCAAAATGCTTTGTCGATCGTTTTTTGTTAGTAAAAAATTTTTTGTCAGTCTGTTTCAATTGAAGCGCAAAGTAACAAAAGATGAAGAGAATAAGCAAATTTATTTCAGTTTACCCGTTCGATGGAAGCACCGAGTCGATTTAAGCGTATATCGATATTTTCGTATCCTCGGTCTATTTGATCGATGTTGTGGATGATGCTTTTTCCTTCCGCACTCATTGCTGCGATAAGCAGCGATATTCCTGCGCGGATATCGGGCGAAGTCATGGTCATTCCTCGCAGGCGGAATCTGTTGCCCAGTCCGATGACGGTTGCGCGATGCGGGTCGCACAAAATAATCTGAGCGCCCATCTCGATAAGTTTATCCACGAAAAAGAGGCGGCTTTCGAACATTTTCTGATGGATGAGCACACACCCCTCGGCTTTGGTTGCCACCACCAGCATTACGCTGAGCAAATCCGGTGTCAATCCCGGCCAGGGAGCGTCGGAAATGGTAAGAATGGAACCATCGATAAACGATTCGATGGTATAACTCTCCTGCGAAGGAATATACAGATCGTCGCCCTGTTGTTCCACGATGATGCCCAGTCGGCGAAAACTTTCGGGAATAATGCCCAGGTTGTGCAGCGAAACGTCTTTGATGGTGATATCCGATGCCGTCATGGCTGCCATGCCGATGAAACTGCCAATCTCGATCATGTCGGGCAGCAGCCTGTGGCGGCATCCCGAGAGACGCGAAACTCCCTGCACCGTGAGTCGGTTCGAGCCGATGCCTTCGATGCGTGCACCCATGCGGACGAGCATTTTGCTGAGTTGTTCCACATAAGGTTCGCAGGCCGCGTTGTAGATAATGGTTTCGCCTTCGGCCATCACGGCTGCCATGAGCAGGTTGGCCGTTCCCGTTACCGATGCTTCATCGAGCAGGATGTAGCAACCTTTCAGTTGGTTGGCCGAAAGGCAAAAGAGTTGGTTTTTCTCGTCGAGGTCCAGTTTCGCCCCTAATTTTTGGATGGCATTGAAATGGGTATCCAGCCGTCGACGTCCTATTTTGTCGCCACCGGGTTTGGGAATGGAAACCCGGCCGAATCGTGCGAGCAATGGGCCGATAATCATGATAGACCCCCGTAATGAGGAGCATTTATCGATAAAATCTTCTGTTTGTATGTATTCCTGATTGATGTTTGCGGCTTTGAACGACCAGGAATCCTTGTTTAGTTTGCATACTTCTACTCCCATTGCCATGAGCAACCCGATGAGGTTGTTCACGTCGAGAATATTGGGGACGTTTTCGATGATTACCTCTTCTTCCGTCAATAAGGTAGCGCAAATCACTTGCAGTGCCTCGTTTTTCGCTCCCTGCGGGATGATTTCTCCTTTCAGGCGATGTCCGCCTTCGATGATAAATGATGACATGGTGCTTTTAGTTTTTCAGTTTTTTCGATTTTCAATATATCCGAACTTCGGGCTCGAGCCGGATGTCGAATTTTTCGTCGACGGCTTGCTGTACTTCGTGCATGAAATCGACGATGTCGTTGCCGTTTTCGGTAGCATAGTTCACGATGATCAAAGCATGGCGTTCGTAGATCCCCACCGGCCCGTTTCGTTTGCCCTTATAACCCGCCTTTTCGATAAGGAAAGCTGCCGATGTTTTGAATTTGTCGGTTCCTATCGGATAAATCGGAGCATCGGGTAGTTTGGCCAGCAACCGTTCTTTCTCTTCCGTCGTCAGCAGCGGGTTTTTGAAAAAACTCCCTGCATTGGGCAATTCGGCAGGATCGGGAAGTTTGCGTCTGCGGATGCGGATGATTGCCTCGCGCACCTGCTTAAGCGAAGGGTGGGGCACGCTTGCCAGTTCGCGGTTTAGATCGGCATATTTTTCCGTATAGGCAAACGATTTGCTCAAACGGAAAACCACCGATGTGACAATGTATTGTCGGGTACGTTTGAACATGCTGTCGCGATACCCGAATTCGCAGGCTTCGGCGGGAAACGTTTCCGGCTCGCCCGTGTCTTTGTTTACGGCATGCACACGAACGATTGCATCTTTTACTTCCGTTCCGTATGCTCCGATGTTTTGAATGGGTGCAGCGCCCACCGTTCCGGGAATCAGCGAAAGGTTTTCGATGCCGGCATACCCTTTTTCCACGCAATGATTTACAAAATTGTCCCATTCTTCTCCTGCACCGGCTTCCAATTCCACTACGGAGTCATTGTCCAAAACCGGGCGGATTCCCCTCATTCGAGGATGAATGACCAGTCCGTCGAAGTCTTTCGTAAAAAACAGGTTGCATCCGTTTCCGATCACCAATTTCGGTTCGTTGGGATAGGAGCGAAGCACTTCCGACAGTTGTTCCACGCTTTCGGGTTCGCAAAACAATTTTGCCCGTGCCTTGGTTCGGAACGAATTATAGGGCTGTAATTGTATATTTTGTTGAATGTTCATTTCTTGAATTCACCCTTTATAAAGAAGGAAAACGCACGGTTTTTTGTTCATATCGGGCAACCGGTTTTTCCATTCCCGTATGGTTTTCGTAGCAATGTATTCGTCGTCGCACGTGAGGTTCATGGCGATGCACAGTTGCGTGCGCGGTTTGCAGTGCAGCAGAATATCTTCGGCGAGTTTTTGGTTGCGGTAGGGCGTTTCGATGAAAAGCTGCGTTTGATTCTCGTTGTAGGCACGCATTTCGAGTTTCTTGATGGCTTTTGCACGCTCGTTGCCGTCGATAGGCAGGTAGCCGTTGAACGCATAGCTTTGCCCATTGAACCCCGATGCCATCAGTGCCAGCAGCAGCGACGAAGGGCCGACCAGCGGAACCACCTTATATCCTTCTCGATGCGCCAGTGCTACGATTTCGGCACCCGGGTCGGCAACGGAGGGGCATCCGGCTTCGGAAATAATTCCCATGCTGTTTCCTTCTTTCAACGGTTGAAGAAATTGCGGAATATCGTTCCTGTCGGTATGTTTGTTGAGTTCGAAAAACGTGAGCCCGTCGATATCGATGTTCGACCGGCATTTTTTTAGAAACCGACGCGCCGTGCGTACGTTTTCCACAATAAAAAAACGCAGGCGGGAAACAATTTCGGTGTTATAAGGCGGCAATACCCTTTCAATGGGTGTGTCGCCCAGCGTTGAAGGAATCAGGTAAAGTGCAGGATGATCCATACTCCGTTTTCTTTATAAAACAAAGATACGGATTTTTAAGGAAAAAGGGAATGGGAGTAGGGTCGTTTTATCGGAAAGGATATTAATAACCGATATAAATCAGGTCGTTGAGGGAGTTGATGTGAATCCGGTCGAGAAAAGAAGCGAGTAAATTCCAATCGGCCAACGTGGCGAAGGATACGGTCATAAACATTATGCCGTAAATTCCTCCGGCAATGTGGGCGGAATGATTGATTCCTCCCGGCCGATTTTTATCCAGATAGAAAGAAAGGGCGATATAAATCAGTCCGAAGATAAAAGCCGGCAACATAATCGGGATAAAGAGAATCCCCATAAAATTCATGGGGTGAATGAGAATGTAAGCAAAAACCACTGCGGAAACGGCTCCCGATGCACCCAGACTGCGATAATATGCGTCGTTTTTGCGTTTGAGGTAGGTGGGTAGGATAGAGATGGGCAGTGCCGAAACGTAAAGCAGGATAAAGCATGCCGATCCTGCGCGAATACCTAATGTTGCCCGGCAGATTTTCTCGATGTAACTGCCGAACAGATAGAGGGTGAACATGTTGAAAAACAAGTGCGTGGAATCGGCATGCAACACTCCGTAAGTGAATAAGCGATACCACTCGCCTTTTTTTACGGCAGGCGGATAGAAAATGAGTTTGTTTGCCAGTGCATTGTTACGGAATGCCGCGATGGAAATGGCGCAAGTCAAAATAATTATGAAGAGGGTAATCATGTACTTTTTTTTGGGAAAATGCAAAGATAATAAAAAATGCCCACTTCACTTATTTTTTATTTTTTATTGGTTGTTCTTCGCTCTTCCTTCGCTCTTCCTTCGCTTCAAAGCAGGGACAACACCATCGGATTCCGTGAGACCGGTGTAAAACAAACCTGCCTCCTTGCCGCATTTGAAGCGGGATACAGCGGTGCGGACAGAGCGAACTTCATGCGAGGATGACGCAAGCCTGATGCAAGCATGGAGCGAGGATGGTGCAGCCTTGGTACGGACTTGGTGCGGAGAAGGTGTGTCTTGTCCTAAAATAAGTTTACAGTAAATGTAAACAAAAAATCAGGACGAAACAATCGTATTGTAGAGTCAACGCCGAACCCACAGGTCTTTTGCGGTGTTTCAGCTTATGGCGACAATGCTTATACAACTCCCCGCCGTTTGCCGATTGGGACTTCGGTCTTCATGTATCATATTTCGTTTTTGGTCTTTATTTCCGTAACCCTCACATTTTCCCCTCGTTGGGTTGCTTCTCGTGCTTTCTTTGAATACTTCATTAGCCATTTTTTCAATGCTTCTTCATCTTTTTCACCTTGTAGGATTACGGCGAGTGGTGAAGGTTCATTCAATGAGTAAGTTGGATGATGTGGGTGTACGAGGTCGAAGATAGCACGATTTTCTTCCCGATTTCTTCCCAGCACCATCCAGCGATCTTCTTCAAAAATGTGCCTTCCCAAAGTCAGCAGCTCGGCAGTGAGCGATGTCAGTGGCCGGTTTTCCCGCAGTACTTTCCGCACTCTCGATCCGATGGCAGGGTCTGTCAATAAGCATCCGCCGGCAGGTGAGGGGATGTCCTTGATTCCAAATTCTCGGGCAAGTTTCAATTGTTCCTCTCTGCTGCGTCCGGATATGGCCAACAGCTCTTCGCGGTTTACCCATCCCTTTTGTTCGGGAAGCGTGGGCGGCAACAGTTTGGCACACAATGGGCGCAGCAATATGTCTTCTGCTCCCGATTTTCGTTGGATGAGATTCATGGCTTGCTTATTTTGACTCATGGGACGCTGACCCACCACTTCTCCCGTCGTGATAAAATCGGCATGCTCTTTTTCCATGATTTCCAACGCTTTGTGCAGCATGCACATTTTGCAGTCTATGCAGGGGTTGGCATACGAACCGTAGCCATAAGCAGGATGGTTGAGTACATCCAGGTATTCGTTGGTAATATCGATGATTTTTCCTTCATCGAAACCCAGTTCGGCAACTTTATCGTAAAAAGGCGCCGGATTTTGTTTTAACGACCAACCAAAAAACGGCGTGATGAAACGGACAGCTATTACCTTTATTCCTTGGCGTTTCATCAATTTACCTGCCAGGTAGCTATCCAATCCTTCGGAGAAAAGCAATAGGGTTGTGGGCATAGTAGTTGTTGTTCTGTTTTATGTTATAGTAAAATAAATACCTGATTAGAGCAGAAATCAAAGGTAGAAAATTTTTTCGGGTGTAGCGTGTATCTTGATCATAGGGTTTGTGAAAATATTCTTATCGACGTTAAATATAGATACTGTTTTTGGGATTTGATCTCTTGCTGCTTTATAATCTTTTTGTAACTTTCGCTCCGGTTTTATTTACAGGGTATAATCCGAAAGCCTCACTTGCTTGCAAGAATTGGATGCAATTGTTGAAGAAGTGGCTTTTCTCCGACGTTTTTCGTCGTCAATCATGGGTAATGGTAATGATTATGAAAAGTACCGAGGATTTTGTTCGTTCGATGCGTTCGCTGATACCCCACGAGGCAGAGGCTTTCTTTTCGGCATTGGAAGAGGATGCGCCTGTCAGCATTCGGTTAAACCCGACCAAGTTTCGGCGCAATCCGTTATGCTTTTCACCGGAGATGGTGGCGCAAACGGTTCCTTGGTCGCAGTGGGGATATTATTTGTCGGAACGCCCTTCTTTTACTTTCGATCCGTTGTTTCATGCCGGTTATTATTATGTGCAGGAAGCTTCGTCGATGTTTTTGGAATACGTGGTGAGGCAACTGGTTCACGAACCGGCAATGTGTTTGGATTTGTGTGCTGCGCCCGGGGGTAAATCGGCGATTTTGCTTTCTTCGCTGCCGGAGGGGAGTCTCGTGGTGAGCAATGAAATTGTGCGGCAGCGGGCTTGTGTGCTTTCGGAAAACCTGATCAAATTGGGGCAGTCCAATGCAGCGGTCTGCAATAATGCTCCTGCCGATTTTGCGGCATTTCCCCGGTTTTTCGATTTGGTATTGGTGGATGCGCCCTGTTCGGGAGAAGGAATGTTTCGCAAGAGCGAAAATGCCGTGGCGGAATGGTCGCTCAAGAATGTCGAGATGTGTGCTTCGCGGCAGCGAAACATTTTGACCGATGTGTGGGATGCCCTGAAGCCCGGCGGACTGCTGATTTACAGTACCTGCACCTACAATGTGTACGAGAATGAAGAGAATGTAAGATGGATTGCCGACGAGCTTGGGGCGGAATGTGTTTCCTTTCCGGTGGACGAGTCGTGGGGCATTTCTCCGGCTTTGTTGTCGGGAGTCGAGGCTTACCGGTTTTTCCCCCACAAGGTTAAGGGCGAAGGATTGTTTGTCGCTGTGTTGCGAAAATCGGCATCGACGAAGCGAGGAACGATAAACAATTCTTTTCGGCAGAAAAACAAAAATCGGGGAATTTCTTTTTTAAACGATATAGCCGAATATGTTTCGTTGCTGCAAAACCCGGACGATTTTTGCTTTGTGGAGAATAGAGGGAGAATTACTGCTCTTCCGCGTACGCATGTCGAAATCCTTTTGACGCTTGCCCAAAAGTTGCGGGTGATGTCGTTGGGTATCGATATCGGGAATAAAAAAGGCTGCGACTTTATTCCTACACATGCATTGGCAATGAGTACGCAACTGAACCCGGATGCTTTTTGTCGGCAGGAAGTGTCGTATGAACAGGCCATTGCCTATTTGCGCGGCGAGACTATTGCGTTGGACCGTTTGCCATTGGGGTTTGTGTTGATTGCCTATAAGAATGAACCGTTGGGTTTCGTGAAAAATCTCGGGAACAGAACCAATAATCTCTATCCGCGTGAATGGCGCATTCGGAGTTCGCATCTTCCCGAAAAAAGAGAAGAACCGTTTGGAATGGTTATCGAAGATTCAACGAAGAATCCCATACCGTGATTTCTTGTGCATGGGCATATTTTTTCAGCAATTCCACACCATAATCGACGGCTTCGGGAAGTCCCTGTTTGCCGGAATAGGCGTTGATGATCATCAGCAAACGAGAAGTATCGCTGTCGATTTTTGTGCGTTCTTCGTCGCTGGTTGGCGTGCCGATTCCTCCCTGTTCGTCGCGATAAACCGGCAATCCCTCGATATTGAGCAATCCCCGGCCGATACCTTCGAATTTTTCGCCTGCTTTGCCCACTCCCAGGGTGAGGTTGCCCCGTATTTTGTCGGCATCGAAGCCGCCGATGGAATAGCCTGTTTTTAGCGATAGCAGGTTGATGAGGTCGACCAACGTGTTGATGCGATATAGCTCAATTCCCTTGACGATTCTTCGACAAAGTGCTTCGGCCGAAGGACGGTAGCGGTTGGGGTCTTTTCCCAACGCCTTGTATGTTTGTCGGGTAGCGTGTATGGGGATGCGCTTTTTGATGTCTCCCATCCGGTGTGTTTCGCGAAAAGATGCGGAAAATGTTTCAATTTCGTTCCAGAGTTCCCGGTTGTATGGCGTATTTTTCACTTTTGCTTCAATGGCCGCAAAACAAAAAGCCGGGCAAACGGCGTATATTTCTTCACCAATCGTTATTCGAACAGCAGTTGCTTCCATTTTTTTATCCCTCTTTTGTCGGTATTTATGACCTCAAAGATACAAATTCTTCATCAATTATTCCTTTTGGGAGAGTAAAGGCAAGAACGATAGAATTTTACCGGCGGATAATTTTTTCGGTACATAAAAGGTGCATAAAAATAAAAGTGCCAAATGATTTGTAATAAATTAATCCATTGTCTATATTTGTATGAATTTTTGTTTTCATATGACTGATGATCAGAGTAAGTTGCTGGTTGATTTGGAGGTGCGCATAAAGCAAGTGATGTTGCTATGCGATTCGCTCAAAGAAGAGAACGGCCGGTTGAAATCGGACCTCCGGTCTAAACAGTCGCAACTTGATCAGACAGTGGAAGAATTGCAGCAGCTGAAAACAAAATACGATAATTTAAAAATGGCACGAACGATCACCGCTGCGTCGGTAGACGTGGAAAGTGCAAAGCTTAAGTTGTCGAAGTTGGTGCGAGAAGTAGATAAATGCATAAATTTATTAAAATGCTCATTTTAGATAATTTATGTAATGGGCGATGAAAAGTTTTTATTAACATTGACGATTGACGGCAGGAAGTATCCTCTGAAAATAGACCGATCGGAGGAGGAGGCTTTCCGTAATGCCGCCAAACAGATTAATAATAAAATTAAACGGTATCGGCTTGCATTCGGAGGCAATAATTCCGAGTTGAATGCGCAGGATTTTATTGCGATGACCGCCATCCATACCGGGGTGGAAAATTTTTTTCTCTCGAAAAAAACCGATACCAAACCCATAGAAGACAAGATACGTCTGCTTATTCGAGAGTTGGACGAATATCTAAAAAAATAACCGTCGTTTTTTCCCGTACCCGTATATGGGGTGAAACGTCTTCATTTGCACTTGTTTCGACATTGAATTTTGTTCGATGGAGAGATAGGTGCTTTTTATTTTGAAATGCTAAGAGTAGTAACTAATTTTTTAAAACAAATTTTATGGAAATAGTGATAGGAATTGTCGGACTCCTTATCGGTGCGGTTGTCGCATGGTATGTAACGGGTCAGATGGCAAATTCGCGAGCCAAGAAAATAGTGAGCGACGCCGAAAAAGAGGCCGAGGTGATCAAAAAGAATAAATTGTTGGAAGCAAAGGAAGAAGTGCTTTCCATGAAAGCGGAGGCCGAGAAGCAGATCGGTTCACGCACCTCGAAGATACAGAGTACCGAAAATCGGTTGAAACAGCGTGAGATGCAGATCAACCAGAAACAGGAGGAGTTGAACAAGAAAAGCAGCGAGTTGGACGAAGTGAGAGCCAATCTCGAGAGTCAGCGCGCAGCACTCGAGAAACGAAACCAAGAATTGGAAAAACTTCATCAACAGTCGCTCGTGAAGCTGGAAACCATTTCGGGTTTTTCGGCTCAGGAGGCAAAAGAACAATTGGTGGAATCGTTGAAGGACGAAGCCAAGGCCAGCGCACAGTTGTATATCGATGAAATTGTGGAAGAAGCCAAAATGACGGCCAATAAAGAAGCCAAACGCATTGTTATACAAACCATTCAACGGGTGGCAACGGAAACTTCCATCGAGAATGCCGTAACGGTATTCCATATCGATTCCGATGAGGTGAAAGGACGTATCATCGGTAGGGAGGGGCGCAATATTCGTGCGCTGGAGGCTGCTACGGGTGTGGAAATCATTGTGGACGATACACCGGAGGCTATCGTACTGTCGGCCTTTGACCCCGTACGGCGAGAGATTGCCCGATTGTCGTTGCATCAGTTGGTAGCCGACGGACGAATCCATCCGGCCAGAATAGAAGAGGTGGTGAGCAAAGTGACGAAACAGATTGAAGAAGAGATTGTGGAAACCGGAAAACGAACGGCTATCGATTTGGGTATCCACGGATTGCATCCGGAGTTGATTCGGCTGATCGGGAAAATGAAATACCGTTCGTCTTACGGTCAGAATCTGTTGCAGCATTCACGTGAAACGGCCAACCTGTGTGCCATTATGGCCGCAGAACTCGGATTGAATCCCAAAAAGGCCAAACGAGCCGGCTTGCTGCACGATATAGGGAAGGTGTCCGACGACGAACCGGAATTGCCGCATGCTATTCTGGGTATGAAGCTGGCCGAAAAATACAAGGAAAAGCCCGATATTTGCAATGCCATCGGTGCTCATCACGACGAAATCGAAATGACTTCGTTGTTGGCTCCGATTGTGCAGGTGTGCGATGCCATTTCGGGTGCACGACCGGGTGCCCGCCGCGAGATTGTGGAGGCTTATATCAAGCGGCTGAACGATTTGGAGAATCTGGCGCTCTCTTACCCGGGTGTGGTAAAGACGTATGCCATACAGGCCGGACGCGAGTTGCGCGTGATTGTGGGTGCCGACAAAATCGACGATGCGGAGACCGAAAAGCTCTCATCGGAGATTGCCCGCAAGATACAAACGGAAATGACGTATCCCGGTCAGGTAAAGATTACGGTGATTCGCGAAACGCGAGCCGTAAGTTTTGCAAAATAAGACTCGGGAAGATGGTTTCTTATAAGTTTGCATAATAGTAAAAAGGTCGCTTTCGGGCGACCTTTTTTGATTGACACACACTGAAAAATGGCTTATTTGCCGCTTCTTGAACTGCGATTTTGACTCCCGTTGTTGCTCTTTGAGCTACGATTTTGATTTTCGTTACTACTCCTTGACGGGGTTGACGAACGGGAATTTGAGGAGCGGCTTTTCGAACGATTTATGATTTTTGTGGGCTTGGAGTTGCGGGTATTGAATATGCTTTTTTCAAAAGCGGAATTTGCCGAACCTCGATTTGTGATTTCTTTGTTGGCGGAACGACCCGGATCTACCGTTTTCGTTTTTTCCTTCGTTGCGTTTTTCTTCGTTTCCTGACGGTTTACGGTTGATCTACTTACGGTTGATCTACCGGGATTTTCGGTAATGGCCGATCGGGTAGGTGTGTTTTTGTCGGCAGCACTGCTTCTTGAAATTTCCGGTCGATACAGGTTTACCGAACGATTGCTTACGGTAGATCTTCCCGGACGGGAGGAGTTTGTTACCTGATGAACTTTTACATTGTATCCCGTTTCTTTGCGATATTCGTGGGGTGCAGGTCCGCTGTAATATTTATTATTATTGTGTATGTGGATGTGGTTGATGACGGTGGTGCGGTTGTAGATGGCCGGGGTATATGGTTTGTAATATTTGTGCGCACGGGGATGATACAGGTATTTTGCGGGAAGGAATACCCAATAGAAAGATGGCAGTTGGATGCGAACACTTACCTGAACGTGAGGGCCTAAGGGAGCCCAGCCGTAAAATCCTCCGCCGTTTCGCCATACAACCCATGCCGGAGCCCATTCGTATCCGGGAATCCATGCCCAACCGTAAATGTCGTCATAATACCATCTCCCGTAGTGGAAGGGTCCCCATCCCCATTCGAAATCCGATACCCAGGTATTCCCGTAATTGGTCATTACCCAATAGCCGTTGGTTACATAGGGATGAAAGTTTTTCCCCACATTGGGAATCCAAACATGGCCGTATTCCCTGTTGTTTATCCATTTGCCATAAGGCGCCAACGCTTGATAAAATACCCCGAAGCTTATTTCGCCTGTGGAATAATTGTTTTCGTAATATCCGGGTTGGGCAACTGCTTTATTTGCGCATGGCGGCAATAAGAATATCGTCATTGCCGTAAGGGCGATCGTCAGGGCTTTTCCTATTGTTTTCATATCCTTGCATTTTTAAAAGTGGGTTACTCTTTCTTATTGATATGACAAATCGTCCGGCAAATAGTTTAAATTGCAATGAATGAAGTGAAATTTCTTTTTCATCGAAAAACGGTCAATATGCTTATAAAAAAATGCTGCAAGTTGTTTTCTTGCAGCATTTTGAAATGTATGTAGGGATTATGAAAAAATTTATTTGAAAACCTGATCGATGCCGGAGAAACCCATAAAGGCCATTGCCAAAATGCCGGCTGTGAGTAAGGCAATGGGAACGCCTTGCATGGCTTTTGGTACTTTGGTGAGCGCCAACTGTTCGCGGATACTCGAAAAAATGAGTAAGGCCATCGAATAACCGATTGCCGTGGAGATGGCATACACAATCGATTCCACCAAATTGAAATCTTTCTGGATGACCAATATGGCCACGCCCAGGATGATGCAGTTGGTGGTAATGAGCGGCAGGTAAACGCCCAGAGCTTGATATAAGGGGGGAGAGATTTTTTTTATGATGATTTCAACCATTTGTACCAATGAGGCGATTACCAGGATGAAGGTGATGGTTTGCAAGTATTCCAACCCGAAGTTTTCCAGAATGCCTTTTTGAATGAGGTAGGTTACCAATGTGGACAATGTGATGACAAAGGTAACGGCCGCACTCATGCCGATGGCTGTATCGATTTTTTTGGAAACGCCCAGGAAAGGACAGATCCCCAAAAATTGCGAGAATACGATGTTGTTTACAAAAATAGCGACAATAATGATTCCGATAATTTCCATATTTTTCTTTTTTAGACGGGGTTATTTCGTTTTCTTTTGCAATTTGTTGAAAATGGCAATAAGGTATCCAAGCACGATGAAGGCTCCCGGAGCAAGCACGAAAATGAGCGAGCCGTAATTTTCGGGATAAACGGTCATCGAGAATATTTTGCCTGTACCCAGAAATTCACGCAGCGACCCTAAAATGGTGAGTGCCAACGTAAATCCTATGCCTATTCCCAACCCATCGAAAAGAGAGGGGATGACGTTGTTTTTTGATGCAAACGATTCGGCTCTTCCCAACACGATGCAGTTTACGACAATCAAGGGGATAAAGATACCCAGCGTGTCGGCAAGCGATGGGAGATAGGCGTTCATCAACATTTGCACAATGGTTACAAAAGTAGCGATAATCACAATGAATGCAGGAATACGTACCATATCGGGAATCAGATTTTTAAGTAGCGATATTGCTATATTGGAGCATGTAAGCACAAACAGTGTGGCCAGTCCCATGCTCATCCCGTTGAGGGCCGAACTTGTAGTGGCCAATGTGGGGCACATTCCCAGTAGAAGTACGAAAATGGGATTTTCTTTAATGATACCGTTTATCAATACCTTGATGTTATTGCGCATGGTTTTCTCCTCCTGTTGTTTTGGTGTTTTCGTTAATAGTTGTGTCTGAGGCTATGTCTTCGTCGTTTTCTGTTGTCGCCCCGGATGCGGCATCTTCATCGCCGGTTGTTGCTCCGGATGTGGCATCGCCGGCGATGGTGTTGGTATAGGCGGCATAAGCCTTGTTCACGGCTTCGAGAAAAGCGCGCGAGGTGATGGTGGATGCCGTAATGGCATCGATGTTGCCTCCGTCTTTCGATACAGAAAGTTTTTCTTTCGACAAATCGCGCCCGATAATGCACCGGTTGGGGTTGGATGTGTCTTTGAACCATTGCACCACTTTTGCGCCCAGACCGGGAGTTTCGGCATGCGACAATACCGAATAATTTACAATCCGGTTATTCGTATCGAATCCGACAATGATTTGGATGGTGCCTCCGAAAGCATTATTGGAATAACCGGTGATGGCAAAACCTACCAATTCATCTCCTTTTTTTGCAGGGTATACGGTGAGGGAATCTCCCGCACCATCCGGTATTTTGTATGCTTCGGCTACCGGATTGTTGTCGAAAGGCGGAACTACTTCGCGGATGGCATTTTCCAATTTCTTTGCTTTTGCTTCTGCAATGGGCTTTGCCGTTATTTTGTTGACTTGTGCCAACAGAACAGCCACCACAAAGCAGATGGTGAATAACGACAAAAACATATTTTTAAATGTAGATTTCAGCTTAGCCATTTTTTCTTACCTCCCCAAATCGTTTAGGCGTTGTATAATAGTTGATAAGTGGTGTGAACCCATTCATGAGAACGATGGCAAACGACATTCCCTCGGGATAGGCGCCCCATAGACGGATGCACATGGTGATGAGCCCGATAAAGAAACCGTAAATGAGCATTCCTTTTTTTGTTAAAGGAGATGTTACGTAGTCGGTAGCCATGAAAATAGCTCCCAACATTAATCCGCCTGAAAACAGGTGAATTAAAGGATGATGTAGTGGAATGGGGTTGACCAGATAAAGAATGCCGCTAAACAAAGCAACCGTTCCCAGAATGGCAGTCGGGATATGCCAGGTAATGATTTTTTTCCAAAGCATATACCCTAGTCCCAGTAAAAGGGCCAATGCACTTATTTCTCCCAACGATCCACCTTCTATTCCCAAAAACATGTGGGTCAAGGAGGGTAAATTGTCGGGGTTGAATTTTAAGTTTGCCAACACGGTTGCCGAGGTAACGGCATCGGTTGCGGCGGCGGTTGCCGGAACCGGCCATGTGGTCATTTGTGCAGGAAAAGAAATCAGTAGGAAAATGCGCCCTACCAATGCCGGATTAAAAATATTGTTCCCCAATCCGCCGAATGACATTTTTCCGATGCCGATGGCAGCCAAAGCGCCAATGGCAAGAATCCACAAGGGTAGATTCGAAGGGAGATTGAAAGCCAACAGCACGCCGGTCAGTATGGCCGACCCATCCCTTATTGTCGGCTCTTTTTTCAATATGAATTTGGTAATCGAGTATTCGAACACGACGCAGAATAAAACGGAAAAAAACGTAATAATTGCTGCGTCAAAACGGAATACATATAAGGATACCAGAAATGCCGGGATGAGGGCAATCAGCACTCCATACATATTTTTAGGGATACTGTCCCCGCTATGAATATGCGGTGAATGCGATACAACCAATTTATTTTCCATATCTGTCTCTTTAGTTTTTTCTTGCTTTTATGATGTCCGTTACTTTCCCTTTTCCCAATCGAATATAATCGAGTAAGGGACGATTTGCCGGGCAGGTGTAACTGCATGACCCGCATTCGATGCAATCGGTAATGTGGTTTTTTTCGGCTCGATCCCATACGGAATACTCCGAGAGATTCATAAGGAGCGTAGGGTTGAGCCCCATAGGGCAAACATGAATGCATTTGGCACAGCGGATGCAGTCACTCGGTGCTTTTCGTCTTGCTTTCGAAGAGGGAATGATCAGTATTCCCGATGTGCCTTTGGTTACCGGAATATCGGTATATGCCACGGCTTTTCCCATCATGGGACCGCCACTGATTATTTTACCGGTGTTTTGAGGTAAACCTCCGGCAAAATCGATCAGTGTTTTAAAGGAAATCCCTATCCGGGAACGCACATTGCACGGATTTTTGACTTCTTTTCCCGTAACGGTGACGATGCGTTCAACGAGAGGCTTGTTTTTTTGTACGGCTTCGTATACGGCAAATGTTGTTCCAACGTTTTGGACAATGGCTCCTACCGAGATGGGGAGTGCACCGCTTGGTACCTGACGTTTTATTAAAGCATCGATCAGTTGTTTCTCGCCTCCTTGCGGATAACGCTCTTTCAGCGGTTGAATGCTTATGCCTGCATAGGATGTTGCGTATTGTGTGAATTTGTCGATGGCGTCTTTTTTATTGTTTTCGATTCCGATAATCGCTTTTGAAACGTTTAATGCTTTCATCAAGATGGTAGTGCCTATTATTATTTCTTCGGTCTTTTCCATCATTAATTGATGGTCGGAAGTGAGATAGGGCTCGCATTCGACACCGTTGATAATGAGCACCTCGGCTTTTGTTCCCGGAGGAGGCATCAGTTTTACGTGTGTGGGGAACATAGCCCCGCCCATTCCTACAATGCCTGCGGAAGCAATCTTGTCGATAATTTCTTTTTGCGATAAATTGCATTCTTTGATTAGTGTTTCAGACCGGTCTATGGAATCTTCCCATTCATCGCCTTCGACACCGATAATTACGGCATCGCGACGGTAACCGCTGGCATCGACTACTTTGTCGATTTTTTTGACGGTTCCCGATACAGAAGAATGGATATTGGCCGAAACAAAACCTGCACTTTTCCCGATCAGTGTTCCCACTTTCACTTTATCGCCCCTTTTTACTATGGGTTTGCCGGGCACACCAATATGTTGTGCTAACGGAATACTTACTTCGGCAGGAATTTCGATGTTTTGTATTGCCTTTCCTGCAGAAAGTTTGTTCGCTTCCGGATGTACGCCGCCAATACGAAATGTTTTTAACATATATAGGTTGTTTTTTCCTGATTCAGTTTTTTATACTGTTTTCTTTATTTCTTCTTTTGGAGATGCGGATGTCTTTTCTTTTCGGGGAGGAAAGTTGAGTTCCCATATCGAGTTGGTTGGGCAAACAGAAACGCATTTGCGGCATAAGCGACATTTGTCGTCATCAATATAAGCCACGTTGTTTTCAATGGTAATGGCGTCAAACGCACATACCTGTAAACATTTGCTGCAACCGATACAGGCTACTTCACACGCTTTTCGAGCAATAGCACCTTTATCTTTGTTTACGCAAGAAACAAAGATACGACGCGATTTCGGACCCTGCTTGCGAAGCTCGATGATATCTCTCGGGCAAGCTTTCACGCAGGCACCACAAGCAGTACATTTATCTTCATCCACTTCGGGAAGAAGGGTTTGAGGGTTGATGTGAATGGCGTCAAACAAGCAGGCTTCAACACAATCGCCTAAACCGAGACATCCAAAAAAACAATCTGTTTCGCCTCCGTAAAGGGCTGCTTCGATGGCACAGCTACGCACCCCGTCGTATATACTGGTTTGCGGACGATATTCGCATGTGCCGTTGCATCGTACAACGGCAATTTTTTTTGATGTGGCAGGAGCCGACTTCCCCAGAATGGAAGCGATTTTATCCATGGTTTCCTGTCCTCCCACAGGGCAAAACAAACCGTCCATTGTTTCGGCTTTTACTATCGCCGAAGCAAAGCCCCTGCAGCCGGGGAATCCGCATCCGCCGCAGTTGGCCCCGGGTAAAATGTCGTTTACCTGCTCAATGAGAGGATCTTCTATTACTTTAAATTTTTGTCCGACAAAATACAGGATCGTTGCACTTACTGCACCAATGGTTCCCAATAAAGCAACAGCTATCAGAATTGCATTCATAATAAGGATTGATTTGTAGAATCGCTTTTTTTAATTGTAAAAGTAAATATTTTGGTCATTTTGTTTCTTAACAGATATAATAATACATAATAAGGAGCAAGAATGGAAATAGCCAAAAGAGCCGTTTGTATTTCATTGAGATGCCAGATATACGTTGAGAGAATTACCATTGCAACAATCAAGACAAGAGGTATGACGTATGCCCACAAAACGGCCTTATAACCCAGAGATGCTTTGCCCTCTATTGTTACTCGGTCATGAACTTTGAACCGGCCGGAAGAATCGACGATGTCAACGGTTTTTTCACTTGAGTCTGCTGCGGTACAATATCCTTTGGCGTGACAAGCACTGCATGCCGACTGCTGCAGAATGCGTACCTTGATGTGGTTTCCATCTATATGCTCAATAATGCCTTCATGTTCAATCATGAATTTAATGGCTTTTGAAATCTTTTTGGAATTTTGGGCAAAGGTAAGGATTATTTTTGATTTAGGGGAAAGGATTTTTTCAAATAAAAGTTTAATGAATTTCCTTGCCGGAAATAGCCAATCTCATGACCAATGGTTTTCAGTCGTTGTTCCAGATAGTGTAATTCGTCTTGCGGTCGGCTCTCTGATAAGGGTTTGTTGTCGTAGAGAAAGTAGTTGTCTTGGTATTGGCCGGGTGTGATATTTGGCATCAAAACATTGGCGCCGATTTGAATGGCTCTTTCACGGGCATTTTTTTCAATGGCTTGTAAAGCCGTGGTAGCGGCAATATTGATATTGTGCATCATGATGCGTAAAAGGGCAATCATTTTAAAGCTTAAATTCAATCGCTCTTTAAGGGGGAGAAGTTGGTCTTTGTAAGCATAAAGAGGTGTGTCTCGATGTTCTATATATGGCCCCATGCCGCACATGTCGATGTCGAATGTTTTCATGAAGAGAAGATCGTCGGCCAAATGTTCTGTGGTTTGAAAGGGTAAACCAATCATTACGCCGGTTCCCACCTGATATCCTATTTTTTTAAGTGCTTCCAAAGCATTCAGTCGGTTTGCGAATCGGTGCAATTTGTCCTGCGGATGCAGTTTGAGGAACAATTTTTCGGATGAGGTTTCGATGCGCAGCAGATAGCGATCGGCTCCGCTCTCGAACCATCGTCGGTAAGTTTCTTCCGACTGTTCGCCGCACGAGAGTGTGATACCGATTTCTCCGTTGGTTAGTCGTTTGCTTTCTTTGAGAATCCGGTCAATTTGATTTATAAAGGTTCTTGATGAAAGTTCGCCCGATTGAATGGCAATGGAGCCGTAACCATGATGATAGGCAAATTGTACCGTTTGCAAGACTTCGTCTTCGGTGAGGCAATATCGTTGAAGCAAGTTGTTTGAGCGACGAATACCACAATAATAGCAGTTTTTCCGACAGTTGTTGGAATATTCGATGAGCCCTCTCAAGTATACGATATTGCCGACATGCTGCTGCTTGATTTTTCCGGAAAAGTCGAACAACGTTTGTTCTTCTTTTCCCTTTGTTTGGAGAAGAAAAATCAAATCGTCCTTCGATAGCGTAGGCTTTTGTAAAATGAAGTCGAGAGACATGGTTGGGGTTACTGTTCTTTTGAAGAAAAATCCGTTTTGTTTTTCACAAAAGGTTTTATGGCTCTTTCAAAAATTCCGTTGACGTAGGCCAATGTCATGCCGTAATTGGTGACGGGAATACCTTTTTCGATAAACGACCGTATTCGGTTAAGCAGTTGTTTTCGAGTAATCATGCAGCCGCCACATTGAATGACGAGGGCAAAGTTTGTTGTTTTTTCCGGCATTTCCGATAATCCCGATACAAAGGAAAAATTTAATTTTTTCCCCGTGAATTGCTGCAATAATTTTGGAATTCTTACCCGCCCGATGTCGTCGCAACTTATCTGATGAGTACAACTTTCGAGAATAAGAATATTGTCGCCATCTTTCAGCAATGGAATTTGGGATATTCCTTTTATGTATTGGTCGAAATCGCCTTTCATTCGCGCAAATACGATACTGAAACTCGTTAGAGGGATTTCTTCCGGAAGGATTTTGGCGACATAATCGAAAACTCGACTATCTGTGATTGCCAGTGTTGGTTTTATGTTGAGTTTCAGGAAATCTTCCAGTTCGGTCTCTTTCACCACGATCGTGATGCAATGATTGTCCAACGCATCACGGATAGTCATGTTCTGAGGTAGAATCATACGTCCTTGGGGTGCTTCACTGTCAATAGGTGTGATAAGCAATACGATATCCTTGGGTTTTACCAGATCGCCGATGAGGGACGTTTGTTGATAAACGTTTTCGGGAATGATTTCCTTAATAGCTTCGATCAGTTCTTCTTTGTTGGTAGGATGAAGTGTGCTGAAATCGATAATTTTAGCGTTGGTGTATTGTCTAATGAAGATTTTTGTGTATGTCGCTATTTTCGAAATATCACTTTTGTTGTGAACGATAAGGTAAGGTACGTTTGATTTTTCGAATTGGCGGATAAGGTCTATCTCGTAGCTGCCAAACTGATTCCCTGCGATTAACAAAATGGCACAGTCAACTTTTTTGATAGCTTCGATCGACTTTTTAAACCGTTTGCTGCCCAGCGTGCTCAGATCGTCGATCCCTGCGGTATCAATTAACGTAGCCGGCCCGATTCCGAAAATCTCAACCGTTTTGGTTACAGGATCGGTTGTTGTTCCGGGTTCGTCCGACACAATAGCAATCTCTTGGCCTGTCAGCAGATTGATAAGTGAACTCTTTCCGATATTTCCTCTGCCGAAAATTCCGATATAAACCCTTTCAATCCCCTTTCTCGATTGAGAGACGAACTTATTTTCATCTTTGTTTTTATTCATTTTCAATAAAGACTTAGAAATACAAATCTCTTTCGCCCTGTTTTATTTTTTCGATCTTTTCACGGATCTGTTTTTGTCGGGTTTCGCTCAATGCACTAAGATTTTTATCAATTACTTCCCAGCCTTTTTGGGCAGTTTCGGCAGGTGCATAATCCGTGAGATATTCTGCTAATGTGAGGATGGCATTGGGTGTGCAGAATTGTTTGATAAATCCCGGTACCGAAAATTCCATAAAATGCTCACCTGTTCGTCCTAACCGATAGCATGAGGTACAGAAAGATGGCAGCATTTCCTGATTGAGCAGTTCGTCGATAACCTCATTAAGAGAGCGGTCGTCGTTAATTTTAAATTGCCCTTTGTTGAGGTTGTGGTTTTTTTCTTTTTCTACATAGCTGCCTATTTCGATTTTTGTTCCACCATCAATTTGAGATATGCCGTATTGAATGATTTCGTCGCGAAGTTTTTCGGATTCACGTGCAGTGAGAATCATTCCCGTATAAGGAACGGCAAGACGAAGGATGGCAATCAGGCGTGTGAACTCTTCGTCTGAAACAAAATATGTGTCGTTGATGTTTAGGGCAGAAGCATTTTTTATCCTTGGGAATGAGATGGTATGTGGCCCAACATTGTAACAGGCTTCCAGATGATTGGTATGGCGTACGAGCGCCATTACTTCGAAACGCCAGTCGTACAAACCCATGAGTGCACCGATACCTACGTCATCCAACCCTGCTTCCTGGGCGCGATCAAGTGCAGTGAGCCGATAATCGTAATCGGCTTTTTTGCCCCAAGGATGGTAGCCTTTGTATGCTTCGCGATGGTAGGTTTCCTGAAATATTTGATAAGTACCGATTCCTGCTTTTTTTACGGTCCTGAACCCTTCGATATCGAGTGGAGCAGCGTTGATATTGACTCGCCGGATTTCGCCTTTGCCTTTCTTTACGCTATAAGCAATTTCGACGGTATGTGCAAGGTACTCCGCATTATATTCGGGGTGTTCGCCATAAACGAGAATCAATCTTTTTTGTCCGTTATCTTCAAGTGCTTCGATTTCATGTATGAGTTCTTCGTCGGAGAGGGTTTTCCTGATTTGTTCTTTATTTGTAGCTCTAAAGCCGCAATAGAGACAGTTGTTGGTGCATTTATTGCCTACATATAGGGGTGCGAAGAGTACGATGCGATTGCCGTAAATGGTTTTTTTGAGCTGTTTGGCGCCTTCTTTGATTTCATGAATGCTTTCCGGGTCATTGGCATTGATGAGTACGGCAACTTCTTCCAAATTCAATCGTTGTTTCGATAGCGATTTGGCAATTACTTCTCTTACACGTTTTTTTGTTGAAACGGTATTGTGTAGATATTCCCAAATTTCGTCTTCATCAATGAAAGGTTGCATGGGGATATCGGGAATTTTGTAGGTTTCAGGAGTAAATTTCATTTTTTTATTCGTCAGTTTTTTTAAAAATTATGATGATATTCCCCTTATTCTGGTCTATCTATTTTTCCTTACAAAAATAAGGATTAATGAGTTAAAAGTCAAACTTTTTCGTTTTTAATTGGAACCGGAAATACAGGCGAACGATTTTCACGGCTAGATGATATTGCTCGCATCTAAAGCACCGTATTTTTGTTGTGATTCCGGCTTGGGTTGTCGCATGTCAATATTTATCGGAATATTTTTGTGCGAAAAATGTAAAATTTCATACCTTTGCAGGGTACTACAGGATACTACAGGGTACAAAGATAAATAAAAGCGATATTTTGTTTAGATTCCCGGTAACTGCTGAGAAAAATGTAAGAAATAAATCATTTTATGTTGCAAAATAAATTTTCGGGAATGGGGGTAGCATTGATTACTCCGTTCAAAAAAAATAAAAAAGTTGATTTTGAAGCTCTGGAACGGTTGATAGATTACCAGCTTTCGAGTGGGACAGATTATATTGTGGCATTGGGAACCACAGCCGAAACCCCGACATTGGAAGAAAAAGAACGCGAAGAGATTGTTCGCCTTGTCGTCAAACGCGTAGAAGGGAAAATACCTATAATCATGGGGGTTGGGGGTAATAATACTGCTCAACTGGTTCATACCCTGAAAACATTCGATTTTACAGGAGTAAGTGCTATACTTTCGGTTACGCCTTATTACAATAAACCTACGCAGGAGGGACTTTTTCAACATTATCGTGCATTAAGCGCGGCTTCTCCTTTACCCATTATTCTTTATAACGTGCCCGGGCGTACGGGAGTAAATCTTTTGGCTGAAACAACATTGCGTATTGCACGTGAGTGTAAAAACGTAATAGCAATTAAGGAGGCATCCGGCAATATAGAGCAAATAAATCGGATTATAGCGGCTAAACCCAATGGTTTTTCGGTTATTTCAGGCGATGATGCCATGACTTTACCTATCATTAAGGCAGGAGGCATAGGGGTGATATCGGTATTGGGGAATGCTTTTCCTAAAAGATTTGTTCAAATTGTTCATTTGGCCTTAAATGGCAATATAAAGAAAGCCGAGGAAGATGTTGCCGTTTTTTCGGAAATTATCCGCTTGTTGTTTGTGGATGGAAATCCGGCCGGTGTAAAATGCATGCTTCATGAAATGGGATTTATCGAAAACGAGTTGCGTTTGCCATTAGTTTCTGCCTGTGATGAAACTGCCGCTTGTATCAGAAGAGAAATAAGCCTTTTATAATTCTATAATAAAGGACTAAGTTTAAATTAAAGAAAGTATGTTTTATGTGATCTCCCGATTTTAATTTTATTATAGTGGAATAAAGTTGTTATTTTTGCATATCCAATTTTGAAACAATTTTTTATTATGAACCGTATCCCTTTTTTATCACTTGTATTGCTTGCGACCTTTTCAACCGGTTGTTTACAACAAAAGTCTTCAAACAATAAGATGCATTCTACTCTAGACATAGCCAATTTGGATACTACGGTTGCTCCGGGAACCGATTTTTATCGGTATGCCACGGGTGGCTGGCAAGATGCGAATCCGCTTCCACCTGAATATTCACGTTACGGTTCTTTCGAAAAACTGGCTGAAGAAAACCGGAAACAAATTCAACGTCTGATTGATGAACTCGGCAAACGGCAAAACCCAAAAGGTTCAAATGCTCAGAAGGTGGGCGATCTTTACAAGATAGGCATGGATAGCATAAAGCTGAATGCAGACGGCGCAACGCCAATAAAGCCGTTTCTCGACGAGATTGCTGCGGCCAAAGATAAAAAAGAGATTGTCCGTTTGATGGCAAAAGTAAGCAAGTATGCTTCCAATCCGTTTTTCAGTTTTTACGTGGGTCCTGATGATAAGAATAGTGCGATGAATATCGTGCATCTTTCACAATCGGGTTTGGGTATGGGCGATCGTGATTTTTATCTCGAGCAAGATGATCGTTCCGACATGCTTCGTCACGAATATTTAAAACTGATGAGAACCCAATTTCGCAATGCCGGTTATTTTGAAGAAAATGCTCGAAAAGCTGCCGAAACGGTGATGAGAATCGAAACCGAACTGGCAAAGTCACACGTGACAAAAGAGATGCGCCGTATACCCGAGTTGAATTACCATAAATTGATGGTGAGTGAGCTCAATACCAAAGTTGCCCCTTTTGATTGGGAATACTATTTCGAGCAAATGGGGGCGAATGGGATTGACAGTTTGAATGTGTCTCAGATTGAACCTATTCAAACATCGATTGCGATTATTGATCGGGAACCCATTGAAAATCTCCGACAATATTTGAGTTGGAAAGTGATTAATTCGGCTGCCGCTTATCTGAGCGATGATTTTGTCAATGCCAATTTCGAATTTTACGGAAAAGCCATGAGTGGCAGCAAAGAGCTCAAACCTCGTTGGAAAAGAAGCATCGATGTGGTGAATAGCGCTTTGGGCGAAGCGGTCGGGCAGTTATATGTTGAAAAATATTTTCCTCCCGAAGCAAAAGAGCGTATGATGGGGTTGGTGGATAACTTGATGAAATCATTGGGTGAACGTATCGATGATTTGGAATGGATGAGCGAAACCACAAAAGCCAAGGCGCAAGAAAAATTAGCCGCTTTTACCGTAAAAATCGGTTACCCCGACAAATGGAAAGATTATTCGACGCTCGAAATCGAAGACGATTCATACTGGGCGAATATAATGCGTTGTTCCGATTTCGGATATAACGATATGATTAAAGATCTCGGTAAACCGGTAGACAAAAGCAAATGGTTTATGTCGCCTCAAACCGTGAATGCGTATTACAACCCTTCGTCCAACGAAATATGTTTTCCGGCAGGAATTTTGCAACCTCCCTTCTTTTATATGAAGGGCGATGACGCAATTAACTATGGAGGTATTGGGGTTGTCATTGGCCATGAAATGACGCATGGTTTTGACGATCAAGGACGCAAGTACGATAAGGAGGGAAATTTGAACGAGTGGTGGACGGAAGATGATGCTAAACGCTTTGAGGAAAGAGCAGGTGTGCTGATAGATTATTTCAACAATATTGTCGTTTTGGATACCGTTCATGCCAATGGAGTTTTTACGTTGGGAGAAAACATTGCCGATCATGGAGGTCTTCAGATCGCTTATCATGCATTTTTGAAAACACCACAAGCAAAATCGGAGGAAAAAATCGATGGTTTTACTCCGGCTCAGCGTTTTTTCCTTTCTTATGCAACACTTTGGGCAGGCAATATTCGTGATGAGGAAATTCTCCGTTTAACCAAGCTCGATCCTCATTCGCTTGGTAAGTGGCGTGTGAATGGTGCTTTGCCGCATATCGATGCATGGTATGAGGCTTTCGATATCCAACCCACTGACCCCATGTATCTTCCTAAAGAAAAGAGAGCTTCTATTTGGTAAAAGCAAAAAATAATTTGGACGATTTCTTGTAAATCGAATTCTAAAGACGAATAAATGAATTTTTTTTCGAACGATTTAAAAAGTTAAATAATTATGTTTTCGGGAATTATAGAAGAAGCAGCCACTGTTGTGGCTTTAAATAAAGAGAAAGGGAATCTCCATATTACATTGAGATGCTCTTTTGTAGATGAATTAAAAATCGATCAGAGCATCTCGCACAATGGTGTTTGTTTAACGGTTGTTTCTATTGATGGAGACACCTATACGGTTACGGCTGTTAAGGAAACCTTGGATCGTTCTAATCTCGGTTTATTGAAGGTAGGCGATAAGGTGAATTTGGAACGCAGCATACTGATGAACGGTCGTTTGGATGGGCATATCGTTCAAGGACATGTTGACCAAACAGCCGTTTGTACCGAAGTTGCGGAAGCCGACGGAAGTTGGTATTACACTTTTGAATATGAATTTGACAAAGAAATGGCCAAAAAAGGGTATTTGACGGTCGACAAAGGGTCGGTGACGGTTAATGGTGTGAGCCTGACGGTAGTTGAACCGACCGATAATACCTTTAAGGTAGCGATTATTCCTTATACGCATGATGTGACCAATTTTTGTCAGATTGAGAAAGGAACAGTCGTAAATATCGAATTTGATATTATCGGCAAATATATCAGCCGATTAATGGGGTTAACCGAATAGATGGATTTTATTGAATTTGTAAAAACGCGACAGAGCGATCGGGCATTTGATCCCAATAGGCCTGTAGAAAAAGAGAAGATCGACCGAATTATAAGGGCGGTACAATTGGCTCCTTCGGCGTGCAATGCTCAGCCGTGGCATTTGATTGTGGTTGACGATCCGGAATTAAAAAACAAAGTTGCCGATGCTACTTCTACACGGGTGTTGGGAATAAACCACTTTACCAAGCAAGCGCCCGTTCATATTTTACTGGTAGAAGAAAAAGTAAATTTGATGTCGGGAGTAGGAGGATGGATTAAAAATAAAGATTATGCTCAAATCGATTTGGGTATTGCGGCCGCTTATGCCGTGCTGGCTGCTCATGCAGAAGGATTGGGCTCCTGCATTTTAGGTTGGTTCGACGAAGGGAAAATAAAAAAGTTGCTCTCTATTCCCCAATCAAAACGAGTTTGGCTCGATATCGTTATCGGTTACAGTACTCAACCTCTTCGTGAAAAGAAGAGAAAACCCATAAATGAAATTGTGTCTTTTAATGGATATGGTAAAACAAAATGAAGTTCCTTCTTTATTTTCCAAATCTTTTTTGTTTACTTTGTAGCATATAGAGAAGTGAATCAACGTATAGATGAAGCAATTTTATACTTTCGCGCATTTTGCAGAGAACAAACTTTATTCTTTTTAACATGAAGAAGGGAAGTGAATTGTTGGTTGCAATGTAAAAATATGTCATCTTTGCAATTTCAAATCAGTCTTGTGAAAGTTAATGAACTAAAGTTTGTCGATTAGATAGAAACAGAATGAAAAAAAGAAGAAAACGTTTCTTTTTATTATCGGTAGTCTTATTTACGGTTACTCTTGTTGCTGTTGCCCAGCAAGTAGGTTCTAATTCGCCTTATGGGAGATATGGTTACGGATTGTTGTCGGATCCCTCTATTGGAGCATCCGAAACAATGGGTGGCATCAGTTACGGATTAAGGAGAAGTCAACAGGTTAATCCGGGTAATCCGGCTTCCTACTCAGAACTCGATACGCTTACGTTTATATTCGATATAGGTGTTTCAGGACATTATGCGACCTATAATGACGGGATGTCCAAACAAGATTTTTATAACGGAAACTTGGATTATATAGCAATCCAATTCCCTATTATGCGAAAAATAGGTGCCAGCATAGGATTGCTTCCTTACTCGAAAGTCGGGTATAAATTTGGTCAATCTCGATCCTTATCCGATATAGCTTATAGTGAGATATATAGTGGTTCCGGTGGATTAAGCGAGATCTACGGCGGAATAGCCTATGAGCCTTTTAAATACTTATCTTTAGGTGTAAATGTGGCTTACTTTTTCGGAAATATCGAGCACAACAAACAATTGCCTTCTATCGACAATACTACTTTGGCAAGAATAGCTACCGATAAATTTTCGATCCGCGATATCAAATATGATTTTGGAATTCAACTCACGTATCCTATCGATCGAATGCAGTCGGTTACGATTGGATTGGTTTATACACCGAAAATAAACGCCAAATCGCCAATTTATTCTTACGATCAGCTATTGGATGCCGGTGGAAATGTAAAACAAATCCTTAAAAGCGATACGATTCCTTCGCAAGTATTTCATTTTCCCCATTCTTTTGGATTGGGTGCAACCTATTCCAATCAGAATTGGTTGGTTGGAGCGGATGGTACTTTCCAGAAATGGGAAGGAATGGAATATCCTTCGGCTTTTGATGGGATGGATCAGGATACGCGATTTAATAATCGGTATCGGATTGGAGCAGGAGCTGAGTACGTGATTGATCCGCTGAGCCGCGATTTTTTCCGCAGAATACGTTTTCGTGGCGGATTTTCTTTTGCCAATTCATACAATAATGTAAATGTGTATGATCCTATAAATAATTCCAATCTAGGAACAGGAGGCTTCAAGGAATATGGGGTAAGCATTGGTTTTGGTTTGCCTTTTAGGGATACCTATACCGGTAGGGTTTCTTTGTTGAATATCGGATTTGATTATTCGCTTCTTCAACCCGACAATGATTATATGATAAAGGAAGAAATGTTTAAAATAACGGTAAATATGAATATCAATGAATTCTGGTTTTTTAAACGTCAGTTTGAGTGAGTCGAACGATTTTTCATGAAAAAATAATAAAGATGAATGTTAAACTTTTATTTTAACAAATTGTCTGACTAATACATCAAATATAATTTAAACATCGATAAAATGAAAAAAATAGTATTATCCGCTTTTCTTGTTTTAGCAACAATGGTGGGAGTTAAGGCGCAAAAAGCAGGTTACGATCCTGTCAATGCGCCATATGGACATGGCGAAGATAGTGTGAAATGTCTGATAAATTTAAGCCTTATGTCGACAGCTGCAAAAGCAGAGGTGTACCAAGATGCATTGGAACCCTGGGAATATGTATATAAAAATTGCCCTGCATCGAGTAAGAATATCTATATTTACGGGCCCCGCATATTTAAATTTTTGCATGCCAAAGAAACAGATCCGGCAAAGAAAAAAGCCTTAGTGGATAAAGTAATGGAAATTTACGACAGTCGACTTAAATATTTTGGGAACGATGATCCAAAAGGCACCATTTTGGCCTACAAAACTTACGATTACATGGAAATGATGGGTGATGAAGCCGATTCCAAAGTAATATACGAATGGTTGAAAGAAGCTATTCTCGACATGAAAGATAAAATGGATCCTCCTGACGCTTATGGTTATTTTATGGTAGCATCTTTGACGGAATTTTTAAAAGATGAGGCTAAAAAAGATCAATATTTGCAAGACTATTTCATGGTTACGGGATTTCTCGATCAAGCAATTGCAAATGCCAAGGCAAGAAATGACGAAGAAAACGTCAATTATCTGGCTGCAGTCAAGGATGGAATCGTGCAAGGGTTTATAAGCAGTGGCGCAGGTGATTGCGAGACTCTTACTCAATACTATGCGGATAAGATTGAACCAAACAAAACGAACAAAGAATTTTTAAATGAAGTAGTTACTGCTTTAAAAACGGTAGGATGCACTGAGTCCGATATTTATTTTACAGCAGCTGAATATCTTTATAAACTCGAGCCATCGGCCGATGCGGCTATTGGATTGGCAAATCGGAGCTTGAAAAATAAAGATTATGATACAGCAATCAAGTATTACGAAGAAGCAGCTAAATTGGAGCCGGATAAGGACAAGGCATCTGAATATTTGTATACTTTAGCTGCCGTTTTGTGTGCTCAGGGAAATTATTCAAGAGCTAGACAAATAGCATACAAATCGTTGGAATATAATCCGAATAACGGTAAAAATTATATTCTTATTGCACAAATGTATGCTGCCTCTGCGGGGAATATTTTTCAAGAACCCGAAAAACGCGGTTTGGTATATTGTGCAGCGGTAGATAAATTACAAAAAGCCAAAGCTGTTGATCCAAGTGTGGCAGCAGAAGCCAATGAGTTGATCAATAAATATTCCGCTTATTTTATGGACACGGAAACAGCATTTATGATGGGTATTAAAGAAGGGGATACCGTTTATATTCCGGGTTGGATTGGCGAAAATACCGTTGTTAGACTCAAATAACTTTTTTGCTCGATTGAGTGACGACATTGTTTGATAGGAACAAAAGGAAAAGAAAAATTTTGTATCCGGCAGCTGTTACCTTCGCAGTTGCCATGTTCCTTTTTATTGGATCATGCCAAAATAAGACAGAGGAACTGGTTGATGTCATATTTAATCCCGATTCAGTCCCTACGATGACCACTGACAGTGTGATTACACTGATCTCTGATTCGGGAATTACTCGTTATAAATTGATAACAAAGAAGTGGCAAGTTTTTGATGGGGGAAAAGAATCGTATTGGTTTTTCCCGGAAGGTATTTATCTTGAACGTTTTGATTCTTTGTTCAATGTTGAAGCCGTTGTTTTTGCCGACACTGCATGGAACTATGTCGATAAACAGTTGTGGAGACTTAAAGGTAACGTTAATGCGCAAAACATGGCGGGTGAAAAATTCTTCAGTGACGAGCTTTTTTGGGATCAACGCCAGCAAAGAATTTACTCCGATAAGTATATTGAAATCCTAAAAGGAGAAACCGAATTGAAAGGATATGGATTTGAATCGAATCAGGAAATGACGGAATACAGGATATTTATGCCGCATGACGGACGTATTCCTTTAAAGGAAGATTCTGTTGGTCTCGATACATTGCAGAACAACAATGACAATAGTGTAGAGGAGTAATTATGATTTCATCAACGGCAATAGTTTGGTGGATTGTTTTTCTAGCGGTGTCTGCTTTTTTTTCGGGTATGGAAGTGGCGTTTGTTTCATCCGATAAACTCCGTTACGCTTTGGATAAAAAAAATAAAGGCCCCTTTAATTATTTACTGAATACCATTTATGGCCATCCAAGTCAGTTCCTGGCAGTTTTATCGGTAGGAAATCTCATTGCATTGATTTTGTTCGTTTTTTCTACTTTATTGATTTTCCAACCCTTACTTGACCGATATATTAGTGGATTGCCTCTTCTTAATTATCTGATACTAATCCTAATTTCCACTCTTATTATTTTATTGACAGGTGAATTTTTCCCACGAATTTTCTTCGAAAAGAATCCTGATATTTGGGTAAAAATTTTAGTTGTTCCCATCTTTTTCTTTTGTGTATTGCTTTACCCGATAACTAAATTTTTTACTGCAGTTTCACGTTTTTTATTGGGTATATTTGGATACAAAACCATTATATCTGATGAAAAAATTCTAGACAGAAGCGATTTGGATTTGTATGTAAAGCAAAGTATCGAAGAAATGCCCAATGAAACGGATATGGATTCAGAGGTGAAAATATTCCGTAATGCGCTCGATTTCTCTACTCTCAAAGTGAAGGATTGTATGGTACCGCGTGCCGAAATTGTTGCGGTAAGTAGAGATACCGATATAAATACGTTAAAGGAAAAATTTATTGAAACAGGGTTATCGCGTATTTTGGTATATGATGATAATATCGATAACATTATTGGTTATATTCATATTTGGGAAATGTTTGACAACCCACCCG
>FZPS01000198.1_pt64 | contig 70281 bp, 43 predicted proteins | sample 1817821 | NCBI WGS metagenome assembly FZPS01 (sample SAMEA104158645, study PRJEB21678) | metagenome | place: Germany | collected 2015-04-21
AAGATCATATCAGCCATTGCTGCGGCAAATATCCAATGCATCATTGCATTTATAACGAAATACCAGTTGACTCGTTCCCTTAGGGTTGGTGGGTCTTATTTCATCCTACAGTTGCTTGACACGATCTTTTTAACTCTAGAAGTGTAAAATACCGCCTATTTAGTGTATAATTGTGGTAGACCATACAACAAATGGTGATATTGAGAGGAAGGAGGCTGAAATAATTAGTAATTATAGAGCATGCAGCATTCGAAACTTTAGACTAGAGTAAAGGAGGGTATCACTATGAAAAATAAATCACTTTATCTGATAATTTTGTTAGCAGGAGTTGTGTTGTTTGGGTTGTTCACGGCAGTAGGTGCACTGGTATCAGGCAGGGGCTCTTCCAGCCTAGCTGTGGAAAGTGATACAATTAATATAAAAGTGATCCTCAGTGAAAACAATGGTGAAAATCCAATCGTGTATTATTTTAAACTGAGTAAAGACACTAATTATACCTTGTTGGAACTGATGGAGAGAAAATTTGTTGTAGAACAGGAAAATGGATTCATTACTTCCATCCAGGGTAGAGCTGCTTCTACCAAGGAGCGGACTGCTTGGATGTATGAAATTAATGGACAGATGGCGATGGTTGGTGCGGCTGACTATAGAATCAAAGATGGAGATGTTTATCACTGGGATTTACGGAAATGGTAACAGGATCGAAAGTCAAGGAATTAGTTCTTATAGCAATGCTCTCAGCTGCTAGTGTTGTCGGTCGAATAGTAATGACGCCGATTCCCGGTCTGCAGCCTACGACAGTGATTATCATGATCGCTGCGATGGGTTTAGGCTTCAGACAGGGACTGATGGTGGCACTGATCAGCACGTTAGTGTCTAATCTACCGCTGGGACATGGAATTTGGACCTTGTTCCAGCTTCTGGCCTGGTCTGCAGTGGCACTGATCAGCTATTTCTTCGGCAAAAGTCGATGGAGCAACAATCTACTTTATTCTTCTCTTTTTGCGGCCCTGACAGGGCTCATTTATGGAATAGTTGTATCTTTGAATGCATTGATGTTTAATCTGCCAATTCTCGCGTATTATTTGGCAGGTTTGCCGCACGATTTCAACCACGCCATTGGCAACTTTGCTATTTACCTTGCAGTTGGTGATCGTTTACGGCGTTTACTTCGGGAGTTCAGTGCGGCTTATTTTGCAAAAAAATAAGCCGCTATTTATAGAAAGTACAGGGAGGTGACTCTGATCAGTGCATTAGAAATTAGTTTGGTGGGTACAGCGGTAGTGTTCTGCGTTTTGCTCATTCTTGCAGCACTAATTCAAGTGATTGGCTATTTTATGCGACAAATTAGTTCTCCCTCGTCGACAGTGCTCAAAGCCAATCTAAAGGAAAGCAGTACAGAGTCGGATGAGCAGCAGGTCAAACGAGACATAGCCATCATTACTGCTGTAATGCATCAGCTAGGTCATGAAGGTCAGCTCAAGATCAAGTCAATCAAATAGATGGGAGGAAAATAAATGATCAGATATCGGGTAAGAGTTGATGACAGAGTTTATGAAGTTGAGGTGGAACCGCTTACCCAAACCGAAATACCTAAAGGCAAATTAGAAAATGCAGCAGAAAGTGTTTCTGCTCCCCAAGGTAATGAGGTTAAGGCACCGCTGGCAGGCACAATTCTCTCGGTGAAGGTGAAAGTAGGGGATCGTGTCAGTGCGGGAGATGTGCTATTGACGTTAGAAGCATTAAAGTTGGAAAACGAAATTACGTCCCCGGTTTCCGGCACTGTGGTTAAAATTGCCAGCGCAGGAGAAACGGTTGAGGCAGACCAGGTGATTGCCATAATTAACTAGGGAGGGGGCGGAAAATGTTTGCATCGTTGTGGGAAAGTACAGGTTTATACATGCTTACTTGGCGTGAAACTTTAATGCTGTGCATTTCCTTTGTGCTTTTGTATTTAGGAATTCGTAAAAAATATGAGCCACTGCTGTTAGTTCCTATTGCTTTCGGAATCTTTTTAGCTAATTTTCCAAAAGCGGGTATTATGGACGAAGGGGGTCTGCTGCGAATTCTGTACCAAGGAATCGAGTATGGGATTTATCCACCGTTAATTTTCTTGGGTGTTGGGGCCATGACCGATTTTGGACCCTTGATTGCCAATCCCCGCAGCCTTCTGCTGGGAGCAGGAGCACAGCTGGGCATTTTTGGCACATTCATCGCTGCATCAATGTTTGATTCTCCTTCACTAAGTTTTACTCTGCAGGAAGCAGCGGCTATTGGAATTATTGCGGGTGCAGATGGACCAACTGCAATTTTTCTCACAGCAGCCTTGGCACCTCATCTGCTGGCACCTATTGCTGTTGCTGCCTATTCCTACATGGCATTAGTACCGATAATTCAACCTCCAGTAATGAAGCTTTTGACAACTCAAAAAGAGCGAAGAATCAAAATGAAGCAGTTGCGCAAGGTAAGTCGGGTGGAGAAAATTTTATTTCCGATAATAGTGACTTTGTTTTCGGGATTGCTGGTACCCAGTTCGCTGCCGTTGATTGGGACCCTGATGTTTGGAAATCTGCTGCGGGAATGCGGTGTAACCCAGAGATTGTCTTATACAGCTCAGAACGAATTAATGAATATTGTCACTATTTTTGTCGGCTTGACGGTGGGAGCTACCGCTAATGGAGAAACTTTCTTAAGCCTGCAAACGATCACTATCTTGATCTTAGGAGCGGCATCCTTCACCTTAGCCACTGCAGCCGGGGTGCTGTTTGGCAAATTGATGTGTGTACTGTCTAAAGGCAAGATTAACCCGCTGATCGGTGCAGCTGGAGTGTCTGCTGTCCCCATGAGTGCCAGAGTTGTTCAGGTAGTGGGACAAGAAGCGGATCGCAGCAATTTCTTGTTAATGCACGCAATGGGACCAAATGTGGCAGGGGTGATCGGCTCAGCAATTGCCGCTGGAATACTGCTGTCAGTCTTAGGGTAGGAGGGAGATAATGAAGCGGAAAATCGGGATTACTGAAACCTTATTTCGTGATGCACACCAATCGCTGTTAGCGACAAGATTAAAACTTGAGGATATGCTGTCGGTAGCGGAAATGATTGATCAAGTTGGGTATTATTCGGTTGAAATGTGGGGTGGAGCTACATTTGATACCTGCTTGCGCTATCTCAACGAAGATCCCTGGGAAAGGTTGCGGGTCTTGAGAAAGCGTTTACCGAATACAAAACTGCAGATGCTGCTGCGGGGTCAAAACCTGCTGGCTTATCGGCAGTATCCGGATGATGTTGTTGATACTTTTGTGGCCAAATCAGTGGAAAATGGAATTGATATTATTCGAATTTTCGATGCCCTTAATGATACACGCAACCTTGAAAGAGCGATAAAAGCAGCTAAAAAAGCTGGAGCCCATGCCCAAGCGTCGGTGGTTTATACTGTCAGTCCTGTACACGATATTCAGGGTTATGTTAAAACAGCCCAGGAGTTAGCTCAGATGGGGGCGGACTCTATCTGCATTAAGGACATGGCTGGGATCTTGACACCGGCTGTGGCTCGAGAGCTGATAACTCAATTGAGGAAGGCTGTAGATCTGCCAATTCATCTGCATTCCCACTCGACCTGCGGATTGGCTTCAATGACGTACTGGGAAGCTATTCAAGCAGGTGCTGATGTAGTTGATACAGCTATTTCAGCTTTGGCTCTAGGTACTTCCCAGCCACCTACAGAGTCGCTTGTAAAGGCTCTTCAGGATACGGAGTATGATACAGGTCTTGACCTCGCTTTGTTAGCAGAGATCAATAGCAAAATTAAGGCTGTTTTAGGTGGTTATCAAAGCCCACGGATTTCGGTCAATACCGAGGTATTGGTCAGTCAAATCCCGGGAGGGATGCTTTCTAACCTGCGAGCGCAGCTGGAACAGCAAAACCTCAGCCACAAATACCAGGAAATTCTCCAAGAAGTTCCCCGGGTCCGCAGGGAGCTGGGTTATCCGCCGCTGGTCACTCCTATGAGTCAGATCGTCGGTACTCAAGCTGTTTTGAATGTTGTTACAGGCGAAAGATATAAGATTAAGACTAAGGAAATCAAGGATTATGTCAAAGGCCTGTACGGGCGTCCGCCAGTTCCAATCGAACCGGAGATGCAGAAAAAGATTATCGGCGATGAACAACCAATTACTGGGCGTCCAGCAGATCGCTTGTCCCCTGGAATGGAGGCAGCCAGGGCTGAAATCAAAGACCTGGCGGCTAGTGATGAAGATGTTTTGAGTTATATTCTTTTCCCAGATTATGCTCGGCAATTTTTCATGAACCGCAAATAGGATAGAGCTTTTTTTGGCGGGTAAGCTAAGAGGGAGAAGGAGGTCGATGCTTTATCAAACGCAGTCTAGTTCTACTAATAATCGCAGCAGTGTTATGTCCACTGGTTTTCAGCAGTACAAGTTTTGCCGAAGAACCAACCCGCAGTCAAAAAGGCGTGTCCGATGCTTCCGAACTTGCTCCGCTGCCTTCCGAAAAGACAGAAAATACTCTAGCCCGATGGGCACTTTGGGGCGGAATTAGCCTAATTGTCTTTGCTATCTTAGCCAATGTGATGCGGAACAGAGTTAAATAAAATTACTCTTTTTGTGTCAACAAAATCAGCCCGACTCCACAAAGGATCAGCAGCGAACCTGGAAGCAATCCGATAATCGTAATAGTGAGAATTAGGCCGATCAGAAGCAAGAGCCCCCCTAGCAATCCGGCTAGGCCGAGGGATAGGCTGAGGATCAGCCTGATCGGAAGCAGGACTAGCATGAAAATGAGCCAAAATAGGCCTAAAATTAATTTAATCGGCAGGAGCAGTAAACCAATCATCTCATCACCCCGCTATATTATATGACAAATATAATGAAAAGAGCTAGGTTGAAACACCCAGCTCTTTTCTGTGTCACTAGAATTCTGATAGAGAATCGCGGCAGATTGCTAATACTAGATCAATACTGTTTTCAACATCGCGCATATCGACCATTTCAGAAACAGTATGCACATAGCGGCAGGGGATGGAGATTGTTCCTGAGGGAACCCCATCTCTGGTTAAATGAATGGCTCCCGCATCAGTACCGCCGGCTTCTAGTACTTCTAGTTGATATTTAATGTTATTTTCTTGAGCCAGACGGATCATTAAATTCTTAACTTTAGGATGGGCAATTACTGACGAATCTTTAACTTTGATTGCGGTGCCCTTACCTAGGCTGACATCCATTCGGGGAGCTTCTGGAGTATCTCCTGTTCTAGTTACATCTAGAGCGATTCCTAGATCAGGGTTGATTCCATAAGCAGCGGTGCGGGCTCCCCTCAGACCAACTTCTTCTTGGGTACTGAAGACGAAGTACAGGTCGTGTTCCGACTGGTCTAGTCTGCGAATTGCCTCAATCAGAACAGCACATCCAATGCGATCGTCTAAGCTTTTGGCAACAATTCTATTGCCGAGATCGGCAAACTCGCGATGGAAGACTGCAAAATCGCCGATTGATACTTTTGCTTGTGCTTCTTCTTGTGATTCGGCACCAATATCAATATACATTTTATCGATTGATAAGTCTTTGAGTTCACCTTTCTCCCGGCCGATCACACCGATTACTCCGTTAGCAAAGCGGACGCGATTGCCAAGGAGGGTAAGGGGATTGAGGCCACCTACATTACTGAAGCGTAAAAACCCATCTTCATCAATGTAAGTAATTACTACACCAATCTCATCGGTATGAGCAGAGAACATTACCTTTTTACCTGTGCCTTTTTTACGAGCTATTAAATTGCCTAAAGTGTCTACATAACATTCATCAACATATTCTTTAACTAACCCAGCAATCTTATCAGTTATTTCCGTTTCAAAGCCAGCTGGACCGTAGCTTTCTACAAGGTCTTTAATGAGGCTCTTCATTGTTAAATCTCTCCTCCTTCTTCAATGCTGCGCAGAAATGCTTTTACCAATTTGACCGCGTTTTCGTAGTCAGATTTGCTGCAGACAGAGACAGGCGAATGGATGTAGCGGCAGGGGAGGGCGACAACTGCTACTCGCACTCCTGTGCGGCTTTGTTGAATCTTGCCTGCGTCGGTCCCGCCTGCTGTATTGCGGCGGTACTGCACAGGGATATTGTGTTCTGCAGCTAGTTTTAATAATTTTGCTGTTAAGCGCTGATCAGGAATTACAGAGCTGTCCATCAATGTCAAACAGGGACCCTTACCTACAGAAGTGGCATGTTTATGTTCTGGTATTTCCGGAACGTCAGAGGCGGTTGTACCTTCAAGAACAATAGCAATATCCGGCTGTACTTGATAAGCAGCAGTACCTGCGCCCCGCAGTCCTACCTCTTCCTGCACAGTAAATACACCATAAAGTGGGAACTGATAGTTATCCCGTAAAATATCGATCAGCATAGCACAGCCAACACGATCGTCGAGAGCTTTTGCCTTGTACTTATCCGGACCGATCTCAGCAAATTTGGTGGTAAAATAAGCTAAATCTCCGATGCTAACTAGTTTCTCCGCTTCTTCTTTTTTAGAAGCTCCAATATCGATGTAGAGTTCGTCGATCGTTAAGGCTTTCTGGCGCTCTTCGGGTCTTTGGAGATGAATTGGCTTGGACCCGATTACACCAGGAACCCGATTTTTGCCAATTACTACACTCTTGGCTACTAGAACTCGCGGATCAATACCACCAATGGGACTGAATTTAAGCAGCCCAGATTTTTCAATGCTTAAAATCATTAAAGCAACTTCATCCATGTGGGCAGCCAGCATTACCCTTGGACCACTTTTGCTGCCATTTTTTACGGTAATCAGATTACCTAGGGCATCGGTTCTAATTTCGTCGACCAAGCCAGTGACTTCACTGCGGATTAGATCCCGAACCTCATGCTCTTGCCCTGGTCCGCCGCAGGCTTCAGTCAATCTCTTTAAAAGCACTTTAATCCCTCCACAAATTCCTGATCTAATTCAGAAATAAATTTAGCCAGCAAACGTGCGGTTTTCCGTACATCTTCGTAATCTAATGTTTCCACCGGTGTATGCATATAGCGCAGCGGTAGGGACAGCAGTGCAGTTGGAATTCCATCTTGGGTTATCTGAATCGCAAATGCATCTGTGCCTCCTGGACGGGTTGCCGGTTCTAAATTATAGTTGATATTCCAATCTTTGGCTGTTTTTACAAAGCGTTCATAAAGTTTGGGATGGACATGGGGTCCAAGGGCAATTCCGGGTCCGCCGCTGAGTTTAATAGTGCGGTATTCAGGTACTCCCGGCATATCCCCGTGGCCAACATCAAGGGCAATACCGATATCCGGCATAATTCCATATGTACTTGTTGTAGCGCCGCGAACGCCGACTTCTTCCTGCACTGTGGCAACTGCATAGATATCTGCAGCATGTTTAACGTTCTCCAGCTCTTTCAGACATTCCAGCATGACTGCTACACAGGCGCGATCATCCATCGCTTTGCCAGCCATTAAGGAGCCATTAAGTTTCACAACCTGCTGATTGATTGTAACCAGGTCTCCGATGCTCACCAGTTCTTCTACCTGCTCACGGGTGTCATATCCAATATCAATATATAACTCATCCATTGGAACAGCATTGTTGCGTTCACTGGCTGTTTGGATATGGGGAGGCTTGGCGCCAATCACGCCAACTAATTTTTCTTTTCCATGAACAATTACTTCTTGGGCGAGCAGTACTCTCTGATCGATGCCGCCAATTGTACTGAATCTTAAGAAGCCGTCCTCTTCAATTTTAGTGATAATCAAGCCGATCTCATCCATATGAGCTGCAAGCATGACTTTAGGACTTGGCTTGTCGCTGACTTTGGTGGCACGTTTAAGCATTATTAGGTTGCCGAGCTTATCGCGGCGAATCTCATCAGCCCACGGGCAGTTTTGTTCCAAATAATCAGCTAAATTATGCTCATATCCGGATACACCCGAGGCTTCTGAAAGGTTAACGAGAATCTCTTTAATTTCCAACTCCCTCACTCCTTTTCTAGTTTGTTTTAAGGATCATATCTTTTCTGCATGCGCCTTAGGATATTCATCTGGGTATTGATCAGCTGTTCACACTCGAGGATCGCGTGGCCGAGATCCTTATTCTTTTCCTGATCAACTAATTGATAGCATTCCTCAAACAGCCTTTTTTCTTCTGCGAGCCTGTCTAAGAGTCTCCAAATTATATCCTTGGGTTCCAAACTAAGCTCACCCTCTCCAGAACCAATCTTTTTTCATTATAACATAGTTTGCCAATTATTCTAACTGTGATTGTTCGATATCTGATAATTTGATATACTATCATCGATGTTTTGGGAAAGAAGGGATAGCGGTGGATTTGAATGGGTTAATTACTCAATTAGAGCAGATGCCCTCACGACCAGTGATTGGTCTGGCACTGGCAGGAGGGAGTGCATACGGTATTGCCCATATTGGGGTGCTCCGGTACCTGGAAGAAATCAGCATGCCAATTGATCTGATTGCAGGAACATCAGCAGGAGCTGCTGCTGGAGCGGTTTGGGCAAGTGGGTTTTCCAGCGAAGCGATGTATGAAATTGTGAAGTCTACCGATTGGTGGTTTTTGGCAAAGCCGGTAGCTTTTAAGAGCGGGTTAATGAGTTCCAAAGGTATTGCAGATTGGATTAACCGCCTGATAGGTAGTAAGGACTTTGTTGAACTAAATAAGCCTTTTGCAGCTACAGCCACTAATTTTGCCACTGGGGAATTGGTAGTCTTGAAGGAAGGGTTGGTAGCGGAGGCAGTGCGGATCAGCTGCTCGCTGCCGGGAATCTATCAGCCAGTAGAGTATAATGGTCTGCAGCTAGTCGATGGGGGCTTGGTGCAGAATTTACCTGTGGGTGTCTGTCGTTCGCTGGGTGCTGATTTTGTCATAGCTGTAGATCTCCATGCAAATCTTGAAAGTAAAAAGCCGCGTACAGTAATGCTATCTCTTATTCATGCCGGCAATATACTGCAGCGGCAGCATGAATTGGTACAGGTGCAGTTAGCAGATGTTGTAATCCAGCCTCAGTTGGGAAGATTAAACCCCTTTAATTTTCGGGCAGTAGATAAATATGTAGACTTAGGTTATGCAGCCGCTCAATCCGCTGCTGATCAGCTTAAACAGATGATTACGCAGATCTTACAACATCAACATTCAAACCCAAATTAGCATCAGGCTGTTTCAGCTAACAGGACAACCTGTTTCTGGCGCAGTGAGGCTTGGACATCAATCAGTCTTTGATTGCTGGAACCGCGAAATTTCAAACTGATGTCTTTGTATTTCTGCACAAAGGGTCCGTCAACCAAAACATCCAGCTGTTCCAGGAGCGGAAACTTTTCTGGTAATTTCAAAAGCTGTTCAAAAGTATAACCGGTGTAGCACCAAATTGACAGACCTCTTTTGCGGCACTGCACAGCTAATTTTGTGAATGCTGGGACTTGCTCAAATGGATCGCCACCAGAAAAAGTGATGCCTCTGCTTTGGTATTGATCGATTAAAGCGATCACCTGATTCACTGACATAATTCGATTTTCTGTAAAAGCCTGCAGTTCGTGATTGAAACAGCCCGGACAGTTGTGGAGGCAGCCCTGGGCAAATACCACAAAGCGGATTCCTGGTCCGTCAACGACCGATTCTGGAATTATGCCGCCTAAATTTAGTTCTGCCACTTAAAATCATCCTCACCGATTAAGATATGGATATTATACAGATCGCATCCTTTTTTGGCAAGTTTTTAGGTACTTGACCAACGGAGAAAGGACGGTCTTTTTGTCGTTACACCGCTCGATTACCCAATCTCCTCTAAGAAAAAATGTTTTCAATTAGTACAGTAACTTTACACTAAGCACGGGAAATAAAACAAAAATGTAAAGCTAGTGTTAATAAAAGGAAGGAGTTAGCGTTGATTTGGAGAATAGTGAATTATCAATTGGACTACTAAAAAAAGTAAAGGTGGGGATTATGTGTCAAGGGTTTCAGTCTTATCTCTAATTACGGTATTATTTCTGTTGTTTGGTTCAATTGTCTGCGCTGCTGAAGGTGGGGCAAATCTGCGGCGGCCAATCTCACCAGAACAGCCGATGTGGCTGGTACATATTGATACATGGAATTGGGCTGATCCTCAGAAGATTATTGACTTGATACCTGAAGATATTCTTCCTTATGTAGTTTTCAACATCTCTTTGTCTATTAACTGGGACGATGAACAGAAAGAATTTCTAACTGTTCAGTACGGCTACGAAACAGCCAAGTCATGGCTGCGCACCTGTGCTGAAAATCAAGTATGGGCCATGATCCAGCCAGCAAGTGGAGGGTTAACCCATTTTCCGGACTATGATGAAACTGTAGACTATGAAGAAACCATCTACGCAGAATTTTACCGCGACTATCCTAATTTCCTAGGATTTAACTACTGTGAACAGTTTTGGGGATTTGACCATCCTGATTTCAAAGTTTCCTTTGCTGAGCGTTTGGTTCATCTGGGAAATTTGGTTAAGCTTGGTAACAAATACGGCGGCTATGTAGTTGTTAGTGTCACCGGCGGACATTGGGGTGCTGCTTTAAACCCAGTGGCTATGATCAAAGCCCATCCAAATTTTGAGGAGGTTCTGAGGAACCATCCAGAGAACTTTATAATTTGTGAAAAATTCACTTCCAATTATGGATTCCATGATATTGAGAGCGTCAGCTTAGGGATGTTTCTTTCTGGTTACGCCGGTAATTACGGGATTCGGTTTGACCAATCTGGTTGGAATCCACATCCCAGCAGACCGGACGATCCATTCCCTGTGCCTTCTGGTATTGGACCTGTTATTGAGCATGTTGCCCTTACCGGCCAAACTGTAGTAGATGGTCCAGAGCTGATTTGGCAGCAGTGTTTCCGCGAGCTGCCGAGAGTCAGAACTGCAGATGGATATATCGCGAGGCAGTGGGGAGTATTTCCACAGTTTGAGAATATCTATATCGATATCTTCAGAAAAATAATTGATGGCACGATTAGGATTCTCAGTCGTGAAGAAGTTATTGATCGGACAAAGGTTATTTTCATTAATGATGTTAAGTTCGGTCAGCAGTGGGATATTTACGGCAGTCCTCAGTTTTTTACCAAGATGTTCTATTTCATGGACGACGATGGTACTGGCTTGGACCAGAACAACTGGTTTAAAAAGACCGGTAGATTCCCTGCATTTCCCACAGCTTATAAGCTGGCAGATTCAATTGCTGAGCAGTTCGAACTGAAGGTGAATATGAGTAATTTCTTGGAGATGGCTAATGCCCGTCAGGAGATTATGAGGATCTTCCCTAAGGAGTATTCTGGCGATATCTACGCAGGTCGGGAAGAAAACTGCTGGATTACTTATAATCCTTATAAGACGGGACAGACAGCCAGTGGGGTTATCCCCTTTAAATACAACACCGCGGAAAGCATCGAACTTACTTATTCACCTTATACCGGGGGAATAATTAGGGAATACAGCGATCGTTTAAACATCTATCTCAATAATTATGATCCATTTGCTCCCGAGTTAAAGACTAGTGAGATTGTGATTCGCGGCAGTACCTTCGAACCAACTTGGTCATATGAAGATCGTGGTACTAATCAAGAGCCCAGTGTGATTACTGCTGATTGGTCTGAAGGGGTATTTACACTGACTGTCCAGCATAATGGTCCTGTTGACATTACTATTGACTGCGCTGGTGAAGGAGAAGATCGTTTAGAATCTTTTAGACTAGGAAAGTTAGTTCCACCTGCAAGACCGCCGTTTTACGAAGGTCCGCGTCAGTACGAAGCAGAGCATTTTGACTATAAATTTATTGAAGAAAATGTTACTAATGGGATTCGCAGAGGCGTTCTAAACTATACAGGCCAGGGATATTTACGCTTCGGCTCAAATCCCGGGGCGGCTGTAAGAGCCCACGTTAGAGCACCAAAGGATGGAACTTACACGCTCGGAATTAAATACTCTGTTCCAAATGTAGTTGTAGATACCATAGATGTTTACGTGAATGGCATAAAAGTAGCAACTCCTAGGTTCGTCGGAACAGCGGATTATAGTGATTGGGCTGTTCACGAACTAGAAATACCTTTGACTGAAGGTGCCAACACGATAGAATTCATAGCACATGAAGATATTGGAGCGGCAAGTTCTATATATTTTGATCATATCATTATCGATGGTGATTTTAGTTTATAATCCCTACAGCATCTTTGATTTCGAGACTTCGCATATTTGTTTGCGGGGTCTCGATTTTTATTACTGCAAATGTAAAAAGAATATTAACTTATGGAAGGAATCAAGATGGTTATGTAGAACTATAGACACGGGACATGTGGCATTATTTGGTTTTTCAGTTATAGAGCTTTTGGTGCAGTTTTTGGAGTTCAGAGGGGAAGGTGATACTGCATACATAATCGGTTTATAGTTTGGTGATTTTTAATGATCTTGAATGCGTGTATATCGCCAGATACGCTTATAAAGGGGGAGACAGATGCGAAGAAAAGGTATTATCTTATTTGTTTTGGGTCTGCTGGTACTTTGTGTGGCAGGTGCTGCGGCACAAGAAATTACTGCTCAAAACCCAATAATTTGGGCGGACGTGCCGGACCCAAGTATTATTAGGGTGGGGGACACCTATTACATGACCAGCACTACGATGCACATGAATCCTGGTGTTCCGATCATGAAATCGACCAATCTAGTTGATTGGGAGATTGTGAATTATGTGTATGATATTTTAGGCAGCAGTGATGCCCAAACGCTGAGCAATGGCAAAGACGAGTACGGACGAGGGTCATGGGCCAGCAGCTTGGCATATAAAGACGGTATTTTCTACGTGGCGTTCAGTTCTCAAACTGAAGGCAAGACTTTCATTTTTAGCACTGAAGATATTGAAAATGGGCCATGGGAAAAATCAGTTCTTAATTTTACCCATGATATGTCACTCCTTTTTGATGATGATGGACGAGTTTATTTAGTACATGGTGGTGGGGACATCCGCCTGCTGGAGTTAAATGAGGATGCTACTGCAATTAAGGCAGGAGGACTGAATCAAGTAATCATTCCTAATGCCAGTGCGGTTGCAAGTCCTAATGTGATTCTAGCTGCCGAGGGAGCCCATGTCCGCAAAATCAATGGCAAGTACTATGTCTTTTTAATTACCTGGCCTGCTGGCGGAATGCGGACTCAGCTGTGTTTTCGTTCCGATAACATCACCGGTCCTTATGAAGGCAGGGTGGTGCTTAGGGATGCGGGTATAGCTCAAGGCGGCATTATTGATACCCCGGATGGAGAATGGTATGCGCTCTTGTTTGGCGATCGGGGAGCAGTTGGTAGGATTCCTTATTTAGTACCAGTTACTTGGGAAGACGATTGGCCAGTTTTTGGCGTCAACGGTAAAGTTCCTGTAGATACAGGTATCCCCCTCAATTTTACCAGCATGGTCGTAGCTTCCGATGAATTTAACCAGCGTTCTGAACGGGTTGGAGCTTATCACACAGTGGTTCCTGTTAGAGTTACTACCGAACAGGCTGAGCCAATGGAAGGCTTAGGCAAAGAGATACTGATCAATGGTGGGTTCGAAAACGATCTTACAGCATGGACTTCTTACAACGGAGCAGAGATCGTACTGTCGCAAGATGAGGTATACAGCGGAGAAAACAGTTTGTATATTTCCAACAGAACTACACCTGATGCTGGTGCGATGCAGGATTTAACTGGCAAGCTGCTTCCAGGAAAGTCGTATACTTTCTCCGCGAAAGTTAGATATGATGCAGAGTCAGCTCCTGGTGTAAAGGGGTTTGCGATCTATTTCCAAGCTGGTGAAAACCAAAGTGTCAAAATTGTTGGCAGTGGAGTGGTTGGTAAAGGTCAATGGGGTGAACTTAAGGGTACTTACAGAATTCCCGATTCGGCTGTGTTGACCGAACCGAGAATTTATATCGGTTCATCGTGGACTCCCCGTCCTGATCCCGACAGGGACCTGATGGACTTTTGGGTGGACGATGTGTCAGTACTGGACGCTTCTGTACCAGAGCTGATTATCAATGGTGGTTTTGAAAATGGTTTGAGTGAGTGGTCGGTACACGATCAAGCTGATTTGTCCATCAGCAAAGATGTTTCCTATAGTGGATCAAGCAGCGTATATGTTGCAAACAGGTCAGGCACTGGCGCAGGTCCCCAGCAGTACTTAACCGGTAAAATGATGCCAGGCCGGACATATCGAGTTTCAGCTAAGGTTAGATATGATGCAGCTGCCGCTCCCAACACCCGTGATTTCAACATCTGTTTCCAGGATGGCGACTGGCAGACAATAAAAATAATGGGTTCTGGTACCATTACCAAAGGACAGTGGGGAACGGTGGAAGGCGTTTTCACAGTTCCTGAGGATTTAGAACTCAACGAGCCGCTCATATTCATCGAGACTTCTTGGACAGCTGAACAGGATCCAAATCGCGATCTATTTGATTTCTATGTTGACGATATTTCAGTACTGGATATAACTCCCCAAGAGAAAATTGTATATGGAGAAAATGATTACAACGGCTCTAATCTTTCATTAGTGTGGCAGTGGAACCACAACCCCGATAACCGTTTTTGGTCCTTGACGGATCGTCCGGGTTATTTGCGGCTGATCAACGGTCAGGTGAGTACGAGCATTCTGGATGCCAGAAATACGCTTACCCAAAGAACTTTTGGACCTGAGTGCTCAGCAGTGATCGCAATGGATATCAGCAATATGAAACACGGGGATTATGCTGGTCTTGCCGCCTTCCAGCAGAACTATGGATTTGTTGGAGTCAAAATGGAAGGACGGACCAAGTCTATCATTATGGTAAATGCCGGTTCTGGTACTCCAATAGAAGTTGAAAGTATCCCAATTACTCAAAATCGAGTATATCTAAAGGTTGAATGCGATTTTCGTAACCAAAGGGATATTGCATATTTCTACTACAGTTTAGATGGATATCGCTGGCATCAGATCGGCAATACACTGCGCATGTCTTATACCATGCCGCATTTTATGGGTTATCGTTTTGCGCTATTCAACTATGCAACAGTAGATACCGGTGGATATGTAGATTTTGATTACTTTAGGGTAGGTGATAAAATGACAGGAACAAATGAATCAGCAGTAGTGCTAAAAGCAGGCTTGGGAGCTGTTCCTAAGGTTACCGGTGCGCCAAATGTGGAAGTGGTAGTTCCGGTACTGATGGAAGCACTTCCAAAAGGCAATTATCGGTCACTCGCAGCTTCATTCACTATTCCGGATCTGCTCACTGTAGAAAATGTGGAATTCAACATGGAAAATATTACTGGTGAATGCAGCTGGGAATATGCGGATAACCAGCTGAAATTAGAGGTATCCGGTGAGAATATTGCTTTCTCCAATAACAGTTCAGATCTGTTTGCAAACCTGATTCTTAAAGTTGCTAGGTTTGTACCAGGTGATCAGTCTGTTGTGGTAAGCACCGATTTTATCAATGTTGATGGCGGTAAAGTGGTTTATAATGTAAATCAAGCTCAAGCTAAAGTCGAGGTGGAAGCATTGGAAACTGGAGCGTTAGTCAAAATTCCTGGTTACAGTAATCCGCTCAGGGATTACAAATTAGGAGCAGACCCCTATGCCATTGTTTATGAAGGTAGAGTCTACGTCTACATGTCAAGTGATGAGTATACTTACGATAATACTGGCAAGTTGATTGAAAACAATTTCAGCTCATTGAACAAGGTATTTGTGATGTCGTCAGACGACATGGTTAACTGGACTGACCATGGAGCTATTCCAGTAGCAGGTGCGCGCAATATTAATCAGGGTCGCGGTATTGCTAAGTGGGCTGGTGGTTCTTGGGCGCCAGCTGCAGCACACAAGAAGATTAATGGTCAAGATAAGTTCTTCCTGTATTTCTCCAACAGCGCTGGCGGAATTGGGGTGCTTGAAGCGGACACTCCAATCGGACCGTGGAGAGATCCATTAGGAAGAGCATTAATTACCCATTCTACTCCAGGGGTTGCAGGTGTTGTCTGGTTATTCGATCCTGCTGTACTGGTAGATGATGATGGCAAGGCATATCTCTATTTTGGTGGGGGTATACCTGGCGGAAACAATCAAACACAAGAAGATTGGGCAAATCCGCGGACAGCTAGAGTAATTCAGCTTGGTGATGACATGATCAGCACCGTAGGTGAAGCAAAAGTAATTGATGCTCCTTATATGTTTGAGAGTTCAGGGATTCACAAGTATAACGGCAAGTACTACTACTCCTACTGCACAAACTTTGGACCTAGACCACAGGGAGAAGATGTGCCGGCTGCTGGCGAAATTGCTTACATGATCAGCGATAACCCAATGGGCCCATTCACCTATGTGGGTAATGTTCTTAAAAATCCTCACCACTTTTTTGGTGTAGGTGGAAACAACCATCATGCAATATTTGAGTTTGAGGATCAATGGTATATCGTTTATCATGCCCAAACTGTAGCCAAAGCTCAGCTTGGAGACGGCTTGGGTTACCGTTCGCCTCATATCAACAAAGTCGAGTATTATGATAATGGCTTGATGAAAGATATCATTGGCGATCGGTATGGAATTTCACAGCTTAAACCGCTTAACCCCTATCAAAGGGTTGAAGCCGAAACTATCGCCTGGCAAAAAGGCATCACTACTGAAGAGTGCAGTGCACCGGGAGGTTACGTAGCAAGTATCAACCTCAATGTGACCAATATTGATGATGGTGATTGGCTGGCAGTAGCGAATGCTGATTTTGGAGCAGACGGTCCTTCAATCTTCTCAGCAAATGTTGCTGCATCGGTTGGAGGTCAAATCGAAATCCGGATCGACAGTCCAGAAGGCAGGGTAATCGGCACCTTGGACATCGAATCCACTGGTGGAGATCAAGAATGGAAACTGCTCCAGTGCGATGTGGAAAACGTTACCGGTGTTCACAACATCTTCTTTATGTTTAAAGGTACAAACGAAGCTAAAACCAACCTGTTTAAATTTGACTACTGGCAGTTTAAGTAGCTGAGTGAAATTAGGCTGTTTCCCTACAAATTTCTGTAGGGAAACAGCAATTCTTTAGTAAAATAGGCATTTAAAGGGAGGAGTTGCAGTTATGAATGCAGCGGAAATGAAAAAAAACTACCATTACAACAACCCAATAATCCAAACAAATTATACAGCAGACCCAGCCCCGATGGTGTATAATGACCGCGTTTATCTATATACCTCACATGATGAAGATGGATCAACATGGTTTACAATGAACGATTGGAAATGTTACTCCTCATCCGATATGGTCAATTGGACGGATCATGGTTCCGTGCTCCATTTTAATGAGTTTAGATGGGCTCGGGGTGATGCATGGGCGGGCCAGTGTGTTGAGAGAAATGGTAAATTTTATTTTTATGTTCCAATTAATAAGAAGAATGGTGGCATGGCAGTAGGGGTTGCTGTTTCCGACAGCCCACTTGGTCCATTTAAAGATCCCCTCGGACACCCCTTGGTGGAAACCGGCACAGGAGACATTGATCCGACAGTATTTATTGATGATGATGGTCAGGCATATTTATATTGGGGTAATCCTTATCTGTGGTATGTAAAGTTGAATGAAGACATGATCTCATACGATCAGGAAGTAGGGATTGTTCAGGTTGAGTTAACGCCAGAGGGTTTTGGTAAAAGAGAAGGGGATGATCCTAAACGGCCTACTTTATATGAGGAAGCTCCATGGTTCTATAAACGCAATGGTTTATATTATATGGTGTATGCCGCGAGTGGGATACCTGAAAATATAGCCTATTCTACCAGCACTTCGCCTACCGGGCCTTGGACCTTTAGGGGCATCATTATGCCTACCCAGGGAACCAGTTTTACAAACCATCCAGGAGTCTGTGATTTTAAAGGCAGATCTTATTTCTTCTATCATAATGGAGCGCTGCCGGGCGGCGGTGGATTTACCCGCTCTGTCTGTGTCGAGGAATTTGAGTACAATCCAGATGGAACATTCCCAACTCTAAATATGACAACCGAAGGTGTTTCTCCGGTTGCCAACTTAAATCCATACATTAGGAATGAAGCCGAAACTATCGCCTGGTCTTATGGAGTTAGAACAGAACCATGCAGCAAAGGCGGAATGAACGTTTGTAATATCGATGATGAAGATTATATTAAGGTTCGCAGCGTTGATTTTGGCTCTGTTGGCGCGGAATCATTTACTGCTTGTGTGTCGAGCGTTAAAAACGGCGGAATGATCGAACTTCGCCTAGGTAGTCCAGATGGAAAATTAATCGGGGTGCTCAACGTACCGAATACTGGCGGTTATGATAATTGGAAGTTGTGCAGTACCAGTATTGAGAATACCCAGGGAGTTCACGACCTGTTCTTCGTCTTCAAAGGTGAAGCCAAAAACGACCTGTTCAAATTTGATTTTTGGCAGTTTGAAGAGGCGCAAAGCAGGAATGGAGAGTGATTACTTATGGTGAAAGAAATTAAGATCCCCAGCTCAGGTAAGCCTTTTATCAATAATGCAACCTACTGTGTGGGTACAGGAAGATTGGGCCTGGCGCTCCAAAAAGAGTATGTGGATCATCTGCAGTTAGTGCAGAAGACCATAAAATTTAGATATATCCGGGGACATGGTCTGTTCTGTGATGATGTGGGAATCTACCGGGAAGATAAAGTTGATGGTGAGCTTCGTCCGTTTTACAATTTCACATACTTAGATCGGATTATAGACACTTATTTAGAAAACGGTATCAGGCCATTTCTTGAGCTTGGTTTTATGCCAGAAAGGCTAAAGACTGGAGAGCAGACAGTATTTTACTGGAAAGGCAATGTTACACCTCCGTCATCTTATGAAAAATGGGCAGATTTGGTCAAAGCAACACTGGAGCATTTAATAGAAAGATATGGTAGAGACGAAGTTGTTACCTGGCCTGTTGAAGTATGGAACGAACCGAATATTCCATTCTGGGCTGGCACAATGGAAGAGTATTTTAAGCTATACGATTATTCAGCTCGGGCAGTTAAAGAGGTTGATCCTGATATCCAAGTGGGTGGACCTGCTATCTGCGGAGTGGAGACGGAGAAGTGGCTGCGAGGATTTATTGAGCACTGCATAGAGAATAACTCACCATTGGACTTTATCAGCCGCCACTGTTACACTGCAGAGCAGCCAACTAGGCAGGGACACTATATTTATCATAAATTGAATGAACCAACGTATATGATTGACGAACTTAAAGAAACGAGAGCGATCATGGCCGATTATCCTTTAACAAAGGATATGCCGCTCCATATTACCGAGTTCAACAGTTCCTATAATCCCCTATGTCCGGTTCATGATACAACTTATCAGGCAGCGTATATAGCCCGTATCCTCAGTGAAGCGGGAGAGTATGCTGACTCGTACTCATACTGGACATTCAGTGACGTGTTCGAGGAGGCTGATGTGCCCAAGTCCCTGTTCCATGGTGGATTTGGACTTGTTGCACTTAATTCAATTAAAAAGCCTACGTTTTATACTTTTGAGTTTTTCTCGAAAGCTGGAGATGAGCTGCTTTATCGCGATGCTAACCTAATTGTAACTAAAAAGAATGATCGCTATGTGATTATAGGTTGGAACTGGCACAGCAGATGGAGCGATACAGAGCCGGTTAATCAGGATTACCGCTTGCTGCTGCCTTCCGTTGGTCAGGAAGCGATTATGGTTAAGAAGTTGGTGGGTGGAGCATATGCCAACCCCATCCAGACTTGGATTAACCTTGGCATGCCCCGTAGTTTAGATAATGAACAGCTGGAGATTCTGCAGGCATCCTCGCTGCCGCTGCAGTCAGACGCTAGGCTGACAGAAAATGACGGTCAGTATGCGGTTGAGCTGGCTATTGAACCCAATCATGTGCAAATGATTGAGATTATACCAGTTAAAGATTTAGCTGATACGTACTTAGGATTCGATCCAGATTTTTATGGGATTAAATGATGGAATGAAAATAGGGGTGTTTCCGCAGTGAGATGCCCCTTCCTATCACAATTAGTCCGGTTGTTTTCAGAATATAATGGCGTCAGGTTCTTTTCAGAGATATCAAAGGTGGTGCAAAGGTGGTGGTGCCTATACAGCAGACATAACGAACCGCTAGCTTTTTAAATTGACAACAATCAGAAATCAGGGAGGAAAAATTATGCCAAGAAAGTTCAAAGTATTACCTAATATTTTTCTCTTGATTTTATTTGCTGCATTGTTAACTGGATGTGTAAATGAAGTATCTGGTGTTGTAGTGGATGCTGATGGTAATCCGATGGCAGGGGTTACTGTGGTTATTGATGGAAGTAGACGGGTAACTGTGGAAACTGATGAGGATGGAAATTGGTCAGCTCCGGTTTCCGGTAAAGAAGTAGCAATTACTGCAGTTAAGGATGGGTACGAATTCGACACTGTAGTTCTCCAGACTGAAGAGTTGGAACCTGTTACCATAACTGCTAAACCAGGATTGACTGTAAAACCAGCTGCAGGATACTATGAGGATGTTGTGTTGGCAGCTCTCACAATTGCCGGAGATTATACTATTTACTATACGGTTGATGGAAGTGAACCAACTGAAAAAAGTGCTGTTTATTCCGAGCCGATTATCATTGAGGAAACAACACTGCTAAAGGCTATCGCTGTTAATAATGCGGATAAAACTGATGTGAAGGAATTAAGCGCTAAGTATGATGTTGATTTGAAAAACATCTTGAAAAACGGTGGATTCGAACTTGGACTTGATGGTTGGGAAGGCAAAGGCTGCGACATCAGCTTGAGCGAAGATGCATATTCAGGTTCATACAGTGTTTTAGCAACTAACCGCAACGATACTGGCTGCGGACCTCAGCAGCGCCTTTATGATTCCATTCAACCTGGTAAAACATACCAAGTCTCGGCCAGGGTGAAGTATGTTGGCGATTCAGCTCCAGATACCCGCTTCTTCTTCATCACTTTCCAGGATGGGGACAGCTGGGTGACAGCTCACAACGGCCCAGGCGCTGATATCACCAAGGGTGAGTGGGGGCTGATTGAGGGCACTTACACACCTCCAGTAGAAATTGATCGTGGAGACACTGGTGTATTTCCACTTACATTCGAAGATATGCGGGTCTTTATCGAAACCTCCTGGACCGCCGAACAAGATCCGAATCGAGACTTAATGGATTTCTATGTAGACGATGTTACTATAATACTCCTTGAAGATTAGGATTTGTTTTTCGTGTAGAAATAAGGGGGTGGATGCAGTCTTCACCCCCTTTTGATGTATTATTGCTTGCGGCTAATATTTGCAAAATAATATCATTCCAGGACTATTTGTTAATTATTATTAAGGAATTAAGTAGGAGTTTTGGCTTAGAGATTGAATTAATAAATTGAGCCATTATTTGCTAATAAAATATTAGTTAGGAGAATGTGCTGTGAAAATGAAATGGGTTTGGCTGATTACATTTGTTCTGATGTTCGCTTACCTACCTGTATGTTTTGCTGATAACCCCATTGTTCAGACAATCTATACTTCGGATCCAGCTCCCCTTGTCCATGATGGTGTTCTATATGTTTATACTGGACATGACGAACCCGGTTCCACATATTTTACGATGTATGATTGGAGATTATTTTCCACAACAGATATGGTGAACTGGACAGATCACGGTGCTGTTTTTGCACCGACAGAGTTCAGCTGGGCGAAACCTGGTGATGCCTGGGCTGCTCAGTGCATAGAGAGAAATGGTAAGTTCTATTTTTATGTTACTGCGACCCACAGAACTCTCAATCGTCCGGCAATAGGAGTCGCGGTTGCAGATTCTCCTTTTGGTCCGTTTGTTGATCCTATTGGTCGCCCCCTTGTTGCCCACGCCTGGGGAGATATCGACCCAACTGTATTTATTGATGATGATGGTCAAGCGTATCTTTATTGGGGAAATCCCAACTTGTGGTATGTGAAATTGAACGAAGATATGATTTCTTATGATAAAACTGTTGGTGTTGTCAGAGTACCATTAACAGAAGAAAGTTTCGGAAAACGCTATGGGGATCCTGACAGAGCAACATTATACGAAGAAGGTCCGTGGCTGTATAAACGGAACGGAATCTATTACTTAATTTATGCTGCCAGCGGCATACCAGAAAATATTGCCTATTCTACCAGTGATAGTCCTACCGGGCCTTGGACATTCCAGGGAATCATTATGCCTACTGAAGGACGCAGCTTTACTAATCACCCAGGAGTTGTAGACTATAAGGGCAGAACCTATTTCTTTTATCATAATGGTGCTCTACCTGGCGGCGGAGGCTTCACCCGCTCTGTATGTGTCGAAGAGTTCGAATTTAACGAGGACGGAACATTTCCAACTATTAGAATGTCCAAAGAAGGGCCTGAGGCAATTGAAAATTTAAATCCTTATCAAAGGACAGAAGCAGAAACAATTGCCTGGTCTTCTGGTGTGCAGACTGAACCCTGCTCACTTGGCGGAATGAACGTCTGCAGTATCAATCATGGTGACTACATTAAGGTGAAAAATGTTGACTTTGGCGAGCAAGGAGCTGCTTCCTTCTCAGCTAGCGTTGCCAGCGGCTCAAATGGAGGAGTAATAGAGCTGCGGTTAGACAATCTTTATGGGGAAGTGATTGGAACTCTGCCGGTACCTTATACTGGCGGCTGGGATGTCTGGACAACAAAAACCACTGCCGTTACCGGCGCTGCAGGTGTCCATGATCTGTTCTTGGTTTTCAAAGGTACAGAAGATGAACTGTTTAAGTTTGATTACTGGCAGTTTGAACCGATGAGCAGTAGTTCAGAAGTTTTAGCAATCAGTGCTGTTATCGATCAATATAAAATTGATCAAGCTGATGGTAGAAATACAGCAAACATTACTGTAACTGCTGTTTATGCAGATGGAACCAGTAGAGATGTAACAGCTGAGGCAGAAGTGACTATCGACCAAGAAAATGTTGTCGATGTTAGTGGAGGGATCGTTACAGGTATTGGTTACGGCGAAGCAGTACTCACCATAAGTTATGAAGGTCAGACTGATCAGCTGCATGTTGTTGTACGGGATTTAGAAAGTGAGTTGACTGTCAAGCAGCTGATTCTTGACCAGCAGGATTTTGAGCTCTATGTAGGAACCAATGCGTTCTTTACGGTGACTGCTGAATATCTTGACGGGCGGCTTGAAGATGTAACTGATACAGCGGTGTACCACAATTCGAAGCCTCAAGTTGCTTCAGTCAGCAGGGGAACCATTCTAGCCAGGTCTGCCGGTCACACTGATGTGACGGTAAGTTTTCAAGGCAAAATGGGAGAGCCAGCAGAGGTTACAATTCCAGTGACAGTTGCCAATCGGAATCCGTATGCCCGCAACGAGGCAGAGCTATTTTCCTCACAGTCAGGTGTACAGACAGAAGACTGTTCTGAGGGTGGACTGAATGTAGGTTATATTGAAGACGGAGACTGGATTATGTTCAGAGGTGTGGACTTTGCTGATGGTGCAGCAGCATTTAGCGCACGGGTAGCCTCGTCTACAAGTGGCGGCACAATTGAGGTTCGCCTCGGCAGCCCCAACGGCCAATTAGTGGGAACGTTGGCGGTAGGAAACACCGGAGGATGGCAGAATTGGGTGACCAGAACTGCCCGCATTGATAATATTAGTGGTGTGCATGACGTCTACCTTAAGTTTACTGGCGGCAGTGGTTATTTGTTAAATATCAATTGGTGGCAGTTTGAGCCCGCCGAATAGCACAGGGTAATAGGCCAGCACTGCCACAGTCAGTGCTGGCTAAAATTCACAGGAGGTGTCTTATGAAACGCTTGGGTGGATTAAAAGTTTTAGTTGTGCTAGTCTTAGTCTTTACCATGACTGGATGTTCATGGGTGAAGCGGGTCTTTGGGGAGGAAAAACCGGTAATTGTAACCGACCCAGCTCCTCTATTTGAGGACATTGAAATTGCAGAAGCTTATAAACCAATTGGTCAGCACAATCCAATCCTGCCTCACAGATTCGGCGCCGATCCGTACGCTCTTGCGTACGAAGACCGTGTGTATGTCTATTCTACTAATGATGCCATTATTCGTGACAGCCAGGGCAACGTGCTTGACAATAACTATGGTTTGATCCGCTCCATTAATGTTGTTTCATCAGCTGACTTGGTTAACTGGACAGATCACGGCTGGATCGACGTTGGTCCTCCTGCTAGAGGTATAGCGGTATGGGCTGGTAACTCCTGGGCACCAGCAGCAATTTATAAGGAAATTGATGGTAAGGATCAGTTTTTCTTGTATTTTGCCAACAGTGGAAATGGCATAGGGGTCTTGACAAGCGACAGTCCAGTGGGTCCCTTTGTCGATCCGATCCGCAGACCACTAGTATCCCGCAGTGTGCCGAATGCCAATGTGATGTGGCTGTTTGATCCTGCTGTTGTTCTCGATGATGAAGGTAATGGTTACCTCTACTTTGGCGGTGGAGTTCCCCAAGGCCAGGGAGAAAATCCGGGTACTGCAAGAGTGGTGGCCCTCGGCGACGACATGATCAGCTTAGCTGGAACTCCTCAAGCGGTGGAAGCACCGTGGTTTTTTGAAGCAGCTTTTGTGATGAGAATTGACGACACTTACTATTACACCTATTGCACCAACTTTGAAAACCGTGCTCGCGCAACCGGGGATATTATGACTGACCAAGGGGAAATCGTGTACATGACTAGTACCGATCCCATGGGTCCATGGGAGTATCAAGGTTCAATCTTGAAGAACCCAGGGGCGTTTTTCGGAGTAGGTGGAAATAACCACCACAGCATAGTGCAATTTAACGATCAATGGTATATTTTCTATCATGCCCGCACCTTAGAACAAGCAATGGGCATCGATGGTGGTTACCGCAGTACCCATGTGGATAAACTGACCATTACCGAAGATGGAGTTATTCTGTCCACCACTGGTACGCGCAAAGGGGTTGACCAAATTAAGTTTTTGGATCCTTATCAGATTACTGAGGCTGAAACCATGGCATGGGCTGGCAACATCACAGTAACACCAACCAGCGAAAGAAGTGCAGTTTTTGGTGAAGCCAATACTGTAGTTACTGATATGGCTACAGGTAGTTTTATTGGATTAAGTGGAGTAGATTTTGGCAGTTCCGGTGCTACGCAGTTTACTGCCAAAGTAGCTTCTACTGAGGATATCAATGCGATTAAGATTACCACTGGTAGTCCTGAAAACGAAGCCTATGGATATTTAGTGGTACCAAACACAGGCAGTCTGGAAAAATTTGTGGAGGTTACCGTTGAATTAGAACGTCCAATTACTGGTGTAAATGATTTATTCTTCATATTCGCCGGCGATGGTTTTGCCTTTGATGCATGGCAATTCCATAATTAATTATGAATACTGGTGTTGACTTTTAATTATGGACCGCGCTGGGTTTTGATTATGCTGTTGTTGAGAAAAGATTATGGAGGGTCATGATGTCGAGAAAGGTTCTACTTGTCGTAGGTTTAGTGGTTATTATAAGTATTGGCGCCTGCTTAAGCGCTGCAGCAAGTGATCGGATCGGAATTAGGCCGACTCCGCCGCTGCATGTTGAAGGAAATCAATTAAAGGATCCTGCTGGAAATTCAGTTTTGCTCCATGGTTGGATGCAGCCTACAGCCAGTTACTTTAATGGACATGGTAAGTGGTACCTTGATCCTTGGGATTGGAACCGGCTGAGATCGCCTTTAACACGCTCAGGCGTATCTGATTTCCTCGGATTTTTAGAAGAAGTCGCTATCTTGATGACTGACCCTAGTCCCAGATATGGACGGGAACATGGATGGCACTGCAGTTTTGTGCGCTTAAACACTGATGGAGTTGGTGGTTGGTCTAGTGCTGGCGGTCTGGAAGATCCGGAGCAGTTTGATGCCTGGATTAATAACTTCCTTGTTCCCTATGTCAACATTCTGAGGAGCAGAGGCTTATATTTAGTGCTGAGCGCAACAGGACCAATGATTGTGAATGTTGATGGAGATTTATCGAAGAATGCGAGCATAGGCACTCAGGAGCGACTGATGATTTTTTGGGAAAAAGTTGCCAGTGCTCCAGGCATTAAAAATGCCGATAACGTCATGTTTGAGCTGATGAACGAACCAGTGATGATCGAGACCGAGCCAGGCAATAACCGCTGGGGAATGCAGAATAAGGTTTACTTCGAGGCCTTTACCAAGTGGCTGCAGCCTATTATCGATGTGATCCGCAGCACTGGCGCTAACAATATTATCTGGGTTCCCACTTTAGAATGGCAGGGTTCTCCCCAGCAGTGGCCGCTCTATCCATTTAGTGGTGAGAACATAGGAGTTGCAGTCCATTATTATCCAGCTTACGGCGGTGTATTCGATAATCCCGCAGCAATCCAAAGCCTATGGGATAGACAGTATAAGCCTGCGGCAGATCGGTGGCCGATGATTATTACTGAAATGTTCTGGACTCCAATGCCTGATGATCCCCGCAATCTGGTTAATGGGACAACTGAGAAATTCGGCAACAGTATTAGAAAAGCGATTGATAATCAAGGTAATGTATCGTTCCTTGTTGGCTTTATCAGCGATCTGCTGGACGATTTAAATCACAGCAGACCGCTAGACTGTGAGCTGAGTGAACGGGAAGGCGCGCAGGCATACTTTGATTGGATGCCTGAGTTGGCCGAGCTGAGCATCAGATCTTATGGCTATCAAGCTGTTCCCGGTAGGATTGAAGCAGAAAGATTTGAGTTGATGGCGCCAGGAATCAGAGTGGCTTCCAATTCTGATAATCCGTCTGAACGGCACCTTGGCAATATTAAATCAGGTAATTGGATCAGCTATTTAGTCGATGTGGCTGAGGCTGGCAGTTATCTGATTAAATTCAGATTTGACGCTGACGAACAAGCTGATGTTGATATTGTTGTGAAAGACCAGTCCGGGGATACTGTGGGAGTCTATACCGTTCATACCGCTCACTTAAACAAAGATCAGGGCTGGTATCTAGATGGAGTGGTTGTCAACCTGCAAGCAGGAAAGCAAGAATTAGTAATCGAATTTGCAGGGGAAAATGCTGATGCGATCAGCATTGATTGGATGGAATTTGAATTTGCACAGTAGATTACACGCGGATTTACAAGTAAGAAGCAAGCCACCACTTCTGTCAAATGTTTAGATTGCAAATTAAGAATTTAGGAGGTTTGGATATGAGAAAGAGTTTTATGTTGATGCTGGCTTTGGTACTGTGCCTGAGCATGAGTGCATTTGCCGCTGAATATGAAGCTGTTATTGATTTTAGCTACGGTGAATCGGGTTGGGGACCGATGGGCGGAGCAGTGTTCTATGTAACTAACGAGGATGCAAGAAGTGAATCGCTAAGCTTGGCTGTTGTTGGCAGAACACAAACTTGGGAAGGCACAATCTTTGAACTGTTTAATGTGCTCGAAGATGGCGGAGTATACAACTTCAGCATCTGGGTTAAAGCATTGGAAGCTGCCCCAGGATCTCAAGTATGGATTACCTGCGTACAGGTAGATACCGCTGGCGATGCTCATTACTCTCGTCTCTGTGACCCAGTCGAGATCAGCACCACCGAATGGGTAGAATTGGTTGTGGAAAACTTTGAATTTACTAAGGAAGGTTATACCGGCACAGCAATTTACCTCGAAGTTGATGACGAGTTTGCTTCCTATTTAATGGATGATTTTAAAATTACTGGTAACAAGCCAATCCACTTATAATACTTTATCAACAACGAACAGCAGTGCGGTAGAGGGTGGCTTGCGTGTAATACCATCATTAAGATGGGGAAGTGGCAGTTAGGTTAGGATGCACAAGGGGTGTTCTAAAAGGAACACCCCCACTAGTTCTAGGCTGAGTTAATGGATTTGGAGGTGCTCCTTGTGGCAGCAGGAAGCAGACTGTGGAAATTGTTGCTGATATTTTCTTTAAGTTTGGTGCTGGTTTTTGCTTCGGCATTTCAGTTGAAAGCTCTTGACAATGGTCTAGCGTTAACGCCGCCGATGGGTTGGAATAGTTGGAATGCTTTCCATGGAGACATTGATGAGGTGAAGATTAGAGAAATTGCCGAGGCAATGGTCAGTTCTGGTATGAAGGATGCTGGCTATGAATATGTCATCCTTGACGATAACTGGATGGCCAATCCCGCTCGCGATGCAGACGGTAATCTGATGGCAGATCCTGTCCGTTTTCCCAGTGGGATTAAAGCGTTAGCAGACTACATCCATTCCCTTGGTCTGAAGATTGGCATCTATGGGGATCGAGGCTCAATGACCTGTATGAACATTCCAGAGAGTGGCAGTTATGGATATGAAGAGCAGGATGCTAAAAAATTTGCGGAATGGGGTATTGATTACTTAAAATACGATAACTGTAACGTTGCAGCAGGAAGCTGTATCAGCTGTGACTATAAAACAATGCAGGAAGCTTTGGCCAACAGTGGAAGGCCAATTGTATTCAGTATTTGTGCGTGGGGGTTTCAGCCATGGATGCCTGAGGTAGGCAACCTGTGGCGGACTACAGGTGATATAGTTGATAAGTGGGACAATGGAAACGATTGGTTTGTCGGAATTATAAATGCAATTGACATCAATATGCGGTATCGGCAGTATGCCAAACCAGGAGCGTGGAACGATCCCGATATGTTTGTGATCGGAAATGGCGGCTGTACGACAGAAGAGTACCGCACCCAGTTCAGTATGTGGGCAATGATGGCAGCTCCCTTGATTGCTGGTAACGATCTGCGGACAATGGATGAAGTAACGAGGGAGATTCTGACTAACAAGGAGGTTATTGCAGTAAATCAAGATCCCCTTGGGATACAGTGTATTAAAGTTCGAGATGATGGGGATCAAGAAGTTTATGTCAAACCACTTGCTAATGGCGATTATGCTGTTGCACTCCTGAATAGAGGCGAAAGTGCGGCCAAAATTCGGGTGACTGCTGAAGAAATCGGGTTTTCGGTTAAACCAGAATCCGGATACTTAGTTAGAGATCTTTGGCAGCACAGCGAGTTTGGTTCCTTAGGCGAAATTGAGGCCGATGTACCAGTGCATGGAACTGTGATGTATCGGGTGAGCCAAGTTCCGGTTGAACAGCTGCCGGGATATGTCGAAATAAATCTCAGCGCTGAACAGTCAGTTTCTGCAGAGGCTCATTTCGAGTTTGCTGTTAACCTGGTAAATAGTGGGGCTAAAGACGTGGTAAATGTGGTGATTAGTTTACAAGTACCAGATGGATGGTTGGCTGAAGGCCTAACGGATTCCAGCTTCAATCAGCTTGCTGTTGGTGATTCTATAGCTGCTAAATGGAATATTTCGCCTTCGTTAGCCGCAGATGGCTTCAGCGATATTGTAGTAACTGTAGCATACCAGGATGAGCTGGGGGAACGGGAGTGGCAAAAAGGTTTTAGAGTACTGGTGCTGCCGCCAGAGGGCAGTATTTACGTGAGTGATCTGCAGGCTCTCACTTCAGTTAACGGCTGGGGACCAATGGAAATTGATATGTCCAACGGTGAAATGGCAGCTGGAGATGGTCGCATTATTACAATTAACGGCTCCCAGTATCAAAAAGGCTTGGGAGTTCATGCCTACAGCGAGGTTGTTTACGACATTGGCGGGCAGTTTTCAACATTTATTTCTGATATCGGTGTCGATGATGAGGTAGGAAACCGCGGCAGCGTGATCTTCCAGGTTTGGGGAGATGGTGCTAAGCTGTGGGAAAGCGGTATTGTAACGGGCGCATCTGATCCAGAAACAGTAGTTGTTGATGTTGCAGGGATAAATACCCTTAAGCTGGTCGTGACAGATGGTTATGATGGCGATGCTTACGATCACGCAAACTGGGCTGGAGCAAGGTTGCTCAAGTAACTATTGAAAAATGGAAGGAGATGTACAGGTGCAAAAGAAAACTCTATTTAAGCTAATCGCATTTTTAATGGTTTTTGCTGTTGTAGGTTCCGCTACAGCACTGGCAGATGATTATGTGCTGCCATCCCTTCGGGAAATTTATAAGGATTACTTTCATATTGGTGGTGCAGTATCAATTGCAAGCTGGGCACCAAAAACTCTGGTTTCCCATAGGGATATTGTTCTATCGCAGCTGAGCAGCTTAACTGCTGAAAATGCTATGAAACCTGATTATCTGCAGCCCCGGGAAGGTGTTTTCAATTTCAGGGAGCCAGATAATATGGTGGCGTTTGCCAAAGAACACGGCATGGTAGTCCGTGGTCACACTTTGGTTTGGCATGCCCAGACTCCAGATTGGTTTTTCCGGGATAAGAATGGTCAATTGATTTACGAGAAAGATGTAATTACCGATGAAGACCGTGAGTTAGTTAAATCGCGTTTGGAAGCACACATTGAAGCGGTTATGACTCATTTTGGCGATGATGTTTATTGCTGGGACGTAGTGAATGAAGCTGTCAGCGATAACGCAGCGCACATCCATCGTCCTGATTCTCCGTGGGTCAGAGTTTTAGGTGATGAGTTTATTAAAATTGCATTTAGAAAAGCACGGGAAGTAAATCCCAATATCAAGTTGTTTTATAATGATTACAATGCAGTAGCTCCGTATAAACGGGGACGCATTGTGTCAATGCTTAGAAACTTAATTGAAGAAGGCGTACCGATTGACGGAATGGGCATTCAAGGACACTGGGGTGTCGATGGTCCAAGTCTTAAAGAAATTGAGGATGCACTGAAGATGTACGAAGAGTTAGGGCTGGAAATCCATATCACTGAGATGGACATTGGTATGGGCGATTTTACCGAAGAGGAGCAGGCAGAACGCTATCGCGAATTGTTCCAGCTCTTTAAGAAGTACAGCCATGTAATTACTAGTGTGACCCTTTGGGGTTTGGCTGATGATGCGTCCTGGCGGGGCGATGATAATCCGCTGCTATTTGACAGAAATCATGAACCCAAACCAGCATTCTGGGCTCTGGTTGACACTGATAAACCATGGTATGTGAACAAGGCAGAGTATACAGGAGCTGTCATCTTTAAGAATGATAGGGGAGAAAGAGTTGGCAGTCTTAAGCCAGGACAATACGCCCTTGCAGACCTTGACTTTGCCCTTGAAGACGCAGTAGCTGTTGAAGTTGCCAAAGGACATTATCTATCATTTTATGCATCAGAAAATCTTGAGGGAGATGCATGGCACTTCATCAGCACCGACCAATTTGATGGAATGGACCTGGCCCAGAAAGCTAAGTCCCTGTCGGTTAGATATATTCCAGCAGAAAATGTTGCACTGAACAAACCAGTAGAGGCAAATGTCCGTGATGACCGAGCCCACAGGGCAGTTGATGGGGACAAGCTCAGCAGCTGGTCACCAAATGACACTCCGCCATACTGGATTACGGTAGACCTGGAGCAACCATACTTGCTAAACCGCTGGGTCTGCAAACTGCAGGGAACCGGGCCATTAGCAGGGATTGCCGAAAGTCCATTTAATGCTGCCGACTTTAAACTCCAGGTTAGCAGTGATGGTACTAACTGGGTTGATGCTGATATAGTCGAAGGAAATACTGCTAGTACAACTGATAGACCTCTTAATCTAGTTGAAGCTAGATATGTAAGGCTGTACGTAACACGTCCAACTTCGCTTGAGACAAATAAGAATCTAGTTTTATATGAATTAGAGCTTTACGGTTTACCAATTGAGTGAAGGAATTAGTTAAGATTGCCCCTCTTTTCTCCCATTATGGGGGAAAAGAGGGACACATACATGTATATGCGGTTTGTCTACCGTGCCAATACAAAGATCATAACAGGAGGAGAAATATGGGTTTTTTACAGGTTCAAGAAGACAAAATTCTACTTCATAAGCGAGAAGAAGTTGTTGTAATCGAAGCCTTCGGAGCTGACACACTTCGTTTTCGTGCTAGCCCCAGCGGACGAATCATTGATCAGGACTGGACTTTACTGCCTCAGGATCCTGTAAAGGTTACCACTGAACTGCATCAGAATAAGGCTGTTATCAATAATGGTATTATATCCGCTGAGCTCTTTGATAATGGTAAGGTAGTCTATTATAAGCATGGTAAGGAATTATTGGCGGAACGTTCTGAGATGGTATTTTTCAGTGGTTATCGCGAGTATCTGCATGTAGGAGCTGACAATTACCGCTGTACAGTGATTTTTGAACCATATCAGGACGAGCATTTTTATGGTTTAGGGCAAGAACAAAATGATCTCTTTGATCTTAAAGGTTCCACCAGTCAGCTGATTCATAAAAACACCAAATCATCAATTCCTTTCGTTTATTCTTCACGCGGGTATGGGTTTTTGTGGAATAATCCATCTATTGGACGCTGTGAGCTGACAAACAACCATACTCTGTGGGAGGCGGAGTCGACAAAACAGGTTGACTATCTAATTATTGCTGGTGATACCCCAGCGGAAGTGCTGCAGAAGTATGCCAATTTAACTGGATTTGCACCTAAGTTTCCCCGCTGGGCATCAGGTTTTTGGCAGAGCAGACTTCGCTATGAATCCCAGGATGAACTGTTAGCTGTGGCGGAAGAGTATAAGAAACGGGGTATCCCTCTATCGGCAATAATCATTGATTATTTTCACTGGACCGAACAGGGTGAATGGAAGTTTGATCCTAAATACTGGCCTAGTCCGGAGGAAATGTGTGCTAAACTGCGCGAGCAGGGAATTAAGCCTATCGTTTCGATTTGGCCCACAATTAATGAGAACAGTGAGAACTGGGAGTATATGAACCAGCACAACATGCTTGTGCGGACAGAGAGTGGCCTGCCGGGAATATTTTCGTTTTATGGTCCCCAAACCTATATCGATCCAACCAATCCGGAAACACGAAAATATGTGTGGGCAAGGGTTCGTGAAAACTATCTGCAAAAAGGAGTCGCTGCATTTTGGCTGGACGAAGCGGAACCGGAAATTAAACCAGTTCATTTCCACAATCTGCGGTTCCATTTAGGCAACGGTTCTGAGGTTGGGCTGCTGTACCCCTTCTACTACGCGAAACTATTTTATGAGGGATTAAGGGCGGAAGGCGAAGACGAGATAATTTTGCTGATTAGGGCAGGTTATACTGGCTGTCAAAGATTTGGTTCCTTAGTCTGGTCTGGAGATATCCCGTCAACTTTTGAAGCATTAAGAATGAGTGTGAAAACCGGCTTGAATATGGCTATGTGTGGAATTCCATGGTGGAACAGTGACATTGGCGGTTTCTGGGGTGCAGACATCGAGAGCGACTATTTTCGTGAACTAATTGTGAGATGGTTTCAGTTTGGTGTATTTAGTCCGGTTATGCGGCTGCATGGTTCAAGGAAGCGGACTGAAGCGCAGGGGAAACCGAATCCAGAGTTAAAGGAACCCAGTGGTGGACCAAACGAGATTTGGAGTTTTGGTGAGGATGTCTACCGTATATTGCGTGAACTGATCTTACTGCGCGAGCGGCTCAGACCTTATATTCACAAATATATGGACAGAGCAAGTGAGACTGGAGCTCCGTTAATGCGCCCGATGTTTTTTGAGTATCCGGATGACAGTGTCTGCTATACTCTTGACGATCAGTATATGTTTGGCGAGGATATCTTGTTTGCTCCCATCGTTGAGCAGGGACAAACTGAACGTAAAGTTTACCTACCTGAAGGTGAATGGGTAAATGTAAACGATCGTCGAGTCTATAATGGCAAAACTTTTGTAACAGTTCAAGCAGAACTTGATCAGTTTATCGCATTTGTTAAGAAAGGTAGTGAGTGGTTGGCAGCTTTTGATAAATAAACGAATTTTTGAGGGTTAGTTGTTAACCCTCAAAAATTTGCCCTATTTACGGTAAAATATGTCCTAAATATGTTAAATAAAAGAAGGAATTTTGGGTTTGGGGTTTAATATAATAAATGTGGATTACTTAAGTGAAAAAAGTACATGCTGGTAAAACAGACTGCTTAACAAAAGTACGTAGTTTTACTATCGGATTAATTTTGAGAAAACAAACGGTAAAATACATTGCTGATCCGAGTATAAAAGGAGATATTATTCCGTAATAATTCGCAGATCATTTAGAAAAGTATAACATAGACTGCGCTGATAAAAGTCGGTTTAGATGTTGCTGTGCTGATCAATTGTCAGCAGGAAATTTGGAAGGGGGTGAAGGTCAGCAGGTACTCAAAGGGTGACCTACCACATCTCAAATGTCAACAGAATTTAAAGGAGGAGACTATAGTGAAGAAAATTTTCAGTCTAATGCTTGTGTTAACCCTTTTGGTTTCTGTTTCTTCAGTCGGTTTAGCTCACTGGCTTGAAGACGACTATGATTTTGGCGGCGAAGTAGTCACTATCGCTGACTTCTGGACTGGTGGAGTATTTAACGAGGGAAGAGGAGCTGCTCATTTGGCAGCCATCGAAGAAAAGTATAACGCTGTGATTCAATTTGCTTGGCCTGGCGGCGACCACAATGCATTCGTTCAAAACATTGCCACTTTCGTTATGGAAGGTGCGCCATATGTTATTTTTGAAGGTCAAAACCAATGGATTTATTATGCAGCAGCAGAAGGTTTGTTATTACCATTAACAGACATTCTAGATCAAGGTTATTACGATTCACTTCCGGCTGGCATTGGTGAAGTAATGCCTGAACATAACTCTTTCTTCGGGGAAGTTTACGGTTTTGAATCAGGCTGGATGGGCGGTCCTGACAAGTTCTTCCAAGAAACTCAATCAGTTTATTGGAACAAAGAACTTTTTGCTCGCGAAAACCTGCCAGATCTCTATGAACTGTATGAAAGCGGACAGTGGACTTGGGAAAACTTCAAAGATATAGCAGTAAAAGCCACTGCTGATACCGATGGTGACGGCGAAATTGATCAGTGGGGCTTCACTACTAGAGGTACCCCGACAGATCCAGGTACAATTGAGTACTTCATCTACATGAATGGTGGAGAACCTGTACGCTTTGAAGATGGACGTCTCCTCTTTACAATGAACGAACCAGCAGCTATTGAGGCTCTGGAGTTTGTAAGAGAATTGGTGGATCTTGGAGTTTACTTAGATTATGGTATTTGGGGTCCATGGCAAGATGGCAACATTGCTATGAATATCAATATTCCAAGTGAATTATACGGTACTCACGAAAACCACTTTATTAACCAAGTTAACTTTGAGTTTGGTTATGTACCGCTACCAAAAGGACCTAGAGCAGAAGATCACATTGCTGTTAACCGTCTAACCTGCTTTGGCGTTCTGCCATTAACAGCTAAGAATCCAAAAGGCTTGATTGCTTTGTATCACGATTTATATGAGTTTACAAGCTATCAAGAGCCATTTACATTAGGCCCTGTTTACAATGGTAGAGCTATGAACGCTAGATCTGCTAACAGGGTAGCAGATATGTACTGGAACGATGTAATTGGAGTTAACGCTCCAGACTTAGGAACTATCGAAACTCTGATGTGGATCAGTGAAAACGTTACTGCTATGGGACCATATGAACTGTACTTTGCAGTTGACGGATACACTGATACAATTAGCGACATTGTTAATGGTGTAAAGCCACCAGAAACCGGAATTGCTGAAATTCAACCAATGATTCAAACGTTCTTTGATGAGTTGTTTGGATATTATTAAAGCTCTCTAAAGCAGTACAAATTAGGCATCGGAAAAACTGCGGTTTTTCCATGCCTATCCAATCTTAGTTTGCAAGCATATATGCAGTTATATGCAGTTATCTGAGAAGGAGAGATATAAATGGCTAGAAAACTTACGGTTTTAGTAAGCTTGCTTATGCTAAGCTTGCTCGTAAGCTCAACTGTTTTTGCTTCTGCTGGTTGGGTAACCGTAGACGTAACTTCTGACGAAGTTAGCTATTATGGAACTGGTTTAACAAACTGGCGCAGAATTAACGCTGAGCAAGCTTATAATGGTGTTGAGATTTACTCCGATAGGGATATTCATGAAGTGAAATTTACCTTTGAAGGAACCTCGGTTCGCTGGTTAGCGTCAGTTGGTCCGAACCGCGGCAAGGCTAATGTTTGGATTAATGATAAGTTAGTAGCAGAAAATCTTGATCTATATGCTGAAGAAATGGAATACCAGGTTCCTGTATTTGAAACAACACTGGAATTAGGTGTTCACACAATTAAAGTTCGCCCAACTGGAGAAAAGAATGCAAAGTCTACATTCGCTGCGATCACTGTAGATGCGTTTCAATATCTGCCATCGCTGTTAAACAAAATTACTGAAGCAAATGAACTGCTTAAATTAGTACCTACAGCAGAAGAGGTTGAACAAAAGTTAGTATCTTTTGATTACCCAGCTGAGGTAATTGCGGCGCTTGAAAAAGCTATTGCTGAGGCAAATGAAGCATACAATACTTACGCTCCTGGGGAACAGGGACAGATCAGTGCATTAGCTGTCTTAGATGAAGCTATGACTAATTTCAAAAACAGCAAGATTCCGATTGCAAGGCCTTCACTGTATTCCTTTGAAGGAAATTTAGAAGACTCTCTCGCTGGTTTTACAGCACTGACAGAGTACGAGCTCACTTATGAAGAAGGTGTTGTTGGCCAAGCTCTTAACTTAGATGGTAATGTTTTCATTCAAGTTCCTGGCGACCATCCGATAGCAACCAGTGAACAGATGACAGTTGCAGCTTGGGTAAATTGGAGAGAAGGTAATCACTGGCAGCGTATTGTAGACTTTGGTAACAATACTTCCCAGTACTTCTTCATTACACCAAACTCTGGCAGCAACACGCTCCGGTTCGCTATTACTTCAGGCCGTGGCGAGCAGTGGGTTGAAACTGCACCACTTCCGAAGAACGAGTGGGTTCACGTTGCCGTAACTCTTGGAAATGGAGAGGCAAATCTGTATGTTAATGGTGAGCTGAAAGCAAGCGGTAAAATTGATATCGTTCCAGCAGACTTTGAACCAGCTCTCAATTACGTTGGTAACAGTCAATGGCCAGATCCTCTCTTTAACGGCTTAATTGACGAGCTTTATATTAGCAACGTAGCTTTATCTGCTGAAGAAATCGTTGAGTTGATGAATGCAAGATAAGAAAATTGGGTTTTTAGAAGTGTTTTGATTGAGCTGCTATGGAAAACTTCCCTGATAACAGGGGGTTTTCCATAGCTTATATTAGAACTGGTAAACTTTGAATTGCATAATCGTAAGAAATTACTGACACCAACTGTGTTCTGAGTATTGGTTGAGCAGCTTGCAGCAAACTATTTCATTTGTTCCTAGAGAATATGGGGTGGGTTAGACTTGAAAAATAAACGATTAACTCTACTGTTCTTGTTACTCGTTGCAATCACTTTTATGTTTAACAGTGGAATTAGTATTGCAAGTCCTTATCGAAGCTACAACTATGATTACTGGGGTGAGGTGACTCCTTCGCCAGACCCATATGTGCTTGATAAGATCATTGACGTTAACAACTATGCAACTGATTTATGAGATATTTTCATTACCGATGACGGGACCATTTGGTTGGTTGATTCAGGTAAAAACAGAATAATTGTTTTAAATCAGGAAGGCGAACTGATTGAAATTATTGAAACCTTCACCACTGAATCAGGCCAGGACAAGTTTAATTCTCCAGAAAGTGTTTTTGTCAATGAAGACGGAGTTATCTTTATTGCAGATACAGGCAATCTGCGCATAGTCATTCTTGACGAAAATAAGGTCTTATTAAATGTATTTGAGTTTGATGAGACTCAGATTAAGGAAGCCCAGGTATTTGTTGAAGGCTTTCGTTTCCGTCCCCGCAGTATAGGTGAAGGGGTAGGGAATAAACTTTATGTTATCTCGGCAGGGGTTTATGATGGCATAATGGAGTTCAGCCGTGATGGGGAATTCCATGGATTTATTGGAGCGCCGAGAGTAACGCCATCTCTGATCGAAGTATTTTGGAGCCGATTGGCAACTGAAGAACAGAGAGCCAGAAGGAGATTATTTATACCTGTAGAGTTCAGTAAGTTAGATATTGATGATATGGGCTTTATTTATACTACTGTTGCCGGGACAGAGGAAGAAGACGAAGCTGTTAAAAGGCTGAGTCCCAGTGGCAAAGATTCTTTAATTCGAGCTGGGAAAAAACCTGTAGTTGGCGATATTGATTACCCAGCCGAGCTAGATCCGTATTCTGGTCCATCGACGCTTATAGATATAGTTTATAGGAAAAATGGAATCTACAGCGTCCTTGACAGCAATAGGGGACGTGTATTTACCTACGATAATTATGGAAACTTGCTCTACGTATTTGGTGGACCTGGAAACTACCAAGGCATGTTTAATCGCCCATCGGCGATTGATAGTTTTGACGATAAAATATTCGTTGCTGACAGAGGCAAGAACACAATAACTGTTTTTCGCCCAACTGAATACGCCCAGGCTATTCATCAGGCTATTGAGTATTACGAAAATGGTTTCTATGATGAATCTGCTGAGGTTTGGCAGCAAGTGCTCAATTTGGATGCAAATTATGAAATGGCCTATACCGGTATTGGGCGGAACTATTTGATGCAAGAAGATTTTGAAACTGCTATGGTCTATTTCCGCCTTGGAGAAGATCGTGAAAACTATTCTAAGGCGTTTGAATACTATCGTAAAGAAGTACTCAGCAGAAATCTTAATAAAGCGATTTCTGGTGTCCTTTTATTGGTTCTGGTATTGATTGTCCTGAATAAGCTGCAAGTCCCTGCAAAGGTAAGAGCACAAATTAGTGCTGCTTTAGCAGTTGAACAGGATAGCTTGTTAGGAAACGTTAAGAAAACAATCAATGGCGTGTTGTATGCTAAACACATTTTGTTTCATCCCTTTGATGGGTTTTGGGATCTAAAACATGAAAAAAGAGGAAATGTGGCAAGCGCTGTTGTAATTTTGGTTCTCTTGATAATCAGCATTTTATTCAACATCTTCTACACCGGATTTATCTTCAATACCCGTGATTTTAGAACTGTAAATCTGGTCAGAGAAATATTAACTGTAGTGGTCACCTTTGTGTTGTGGTGCGTCGTTAACTGGGGTTTCACCACATTGACCGACGGCAAGGGCAACTTTAGAGATATTTTCATTTACTCTTGTTATGCTTTAACGCCTCTGGTGATCATCCTAATTCCGATAACCATCCTCAGCAATTACATGGTTATTGATGAAGCATACTTTTACTATCTATTCATCAGTATCGGTGTGATCTGGTCGATGAGTCTCTTGTTTATCGGTACAGTGATGACTCACGATTATACTGTTACAAAAGCTGTACTAACCATTCTGATCATAACAATAGGAATAGTGCTTGTTGCATTTGTTGGGCTGCTGTTCTTTATGATTATCGATCGACTGATCTTGTTTGTAATGGATCTTTACAATGAAATTGTCTATAGGGTGTAGACCAGATGTTGATAAAGGAGGTACTTCAAGTGAAAAAGCACCTAATGTTGCTGTTAATTGTCATCGCTGCAGTGTGCTTATTCAGCAATCCAGCGGTAAAAGCAGTTACTGGTCTTGAGGATAAAGAAATAGTGGCAGAAAACCAGTATCTCATTCTATACATGAATAAGGAAGATACTTCTATCGCAGTACAGTGTAAACAGACCGGAAGAGTATGGTTGAGCAACCCTGTGGACCGGAATCCAGCACAACCAATGCAGAATTCCCAAATAGCTATCGTTCATGATCCAAGTAGAGTTACCAAGGATAACTTTACCTACAGCAACTCTTTTGAAAGGTTTGAAATTACTCCAGTTGAGAATGGAGTACGGGTTGATTATCAATTTGTGGAAAAATGGACAGCCGGTGACTATCTACCACAAATGATTTCTGCTGATAGATTCGAAGAGCTGGTGTTAAGTAAATTAAGTGACCGGGATCGCGATACTCTGGTATCCAATTATTATTTGGTAATGCTGAGGGAACGAAGAGAAGATGAAGAACTAATTGAAATCGAATGGCTGGAAGAACTGTATGAGAATATCTTTGGGGATTATGTCCTGGATCTGTTAGAAGAAGATTATATGGAAATGCAGCAGGAAGTTGAAGAGCTGAGAAGCGAACTGCGGGAATTAGAGACTTTAATCTCTGAATCAGGCGGTAATGATCAAGCACTGCTATCTCAAAAAGAAAAGTTGGAAAAAGAGATAGACAATTTAAAGCAGTATATGCTATGGGACCTGGAAGATGTGATTCAGCATCTGCTGTCTACAGTTATTATCGGCAACAGAGCTGATATTACCAGGATGGAAGAAATAACTTTTGATGATGTAAAGCAGATGATTGATAATCCGACATATGTCAGAAAAACAATTCCGCGTTTCTCCCTTAATAGGCTGAGTGAACTTGTAGAAAGTACCGGCTACAGTCCTATAGAGGCGACAGAAGATCATATTGCTAACAACATCAATCCCAGCGTTCCAAACCTGGAAATCTTTGAGGTTGCTATCCAGTATCAGCTGCAGGACGATAGTTTTGTTGTCACTCTACCGGTTGACGACTTCGAATATCCTATTGAGGTAACAGATTTTGCTGGAGAAAAGCATACATTTCCGATTCTCTTTGTCGAGATTCTGCCGTTTTTCTCTGCAGCCGGATTGGATGATGAGGGCTATATCCTTGTTCCTGACGGTTCGGGTGCACTCATCCATCTGAATAATGGTAAAATCTGGACTTCCACCTATAATCAGGCTGTATATGGTCGGGATTATGCGGAGGATCAGCCTCACATCTCAACAGCCTATCCCCAGCAAATTCATCTTCCTATTTTTGGCTTAAAGAAGGGTGATCAGGCTTATCTGGGCATTATTGAGCGTGGGGATACTATCGCTCATTTAAGAGCTGACATTTCCGGAAAGCGCGATAATTATAACCGCATTTTCCCTCGTTTCAATATAGTTAAATCTGGAACGATTTACCTTGAGCACGGTGGATCGCTGAATATATATCAACCTGAAATGTTCAAGGGAGATATCGTAGTGCGCTATCTGTTCTTTGTTGGCGAAGACGCCAATTACTCAGGCATGGCGCGCAGATATCAAAAGTATTTGGTTGAGAACAATAAATTAAGACTCAACCAAGCTGAAAATCAAGAACCACCAGTGCTGATCGATCTTATTGGTGCCTTTCCGAGAGTTGAGGTACAGATGGGGATGCCCCGTACCGTTCCTTATCCGGCTACCACGTTTGCAGATGTTAAGAACATTTTCGATGATCTAAGAAACGCTGGAGTCGATAACATTCATATTCGTTATTCGGGATGGCTGCGGGGCGGTTTAGAGCACTATTTCCCTCGCAAAGTAGATATCGAAAAAAGTCTTGGAACAGAACAGGAATTTAAGGACCTGATTAGTTATATCCAAGACAATCAAGGTGTTATTTATCCGGATGTGGGATTCTTAAACTTATTCCAAACCCGTTGGTTTGATGGTTTTAGTCCTACAAAGCATTCTTCTCGCAGGCTAAACCGGCTGCCAGCTGAGATTTTAGGCTACAATATTGCCAGATTTGACTTTGATGTACGAAAAGCTGGTTATGTGGTATCACCGAGAGTGTTAGAGAGTTTAGTTCCTAAATTTATTGATGATTTCAGTAGACTTGGCAGCAGCAATATTTCTCTCAGTCAATGGGGATGGCAGTTGAATTCTGATTTTAATAGAGGCAAAGGTTTGATGATTGATCGCCAGCAGGCCGCTGAAATTTCAGACAATCTGCTAGATTATATTAACCAAAAGTATCAAATTTTGGTGGAAAAAGCCAATGCTTATACATTCCCTTACGTTTCTACTATAGTGAATGTGCCGATCGAGGACAGCGGATTTGATTTAGTAGACGAAAGAATTCCGTTCTACCAGATGGTTGTCAGTGGTTTTTTAGATTATGCTGGAGACCCGCTAAATCAGGTGTCTGATAGGAAATCTTATCTCCTAAAAAGCTTAGAAGCAGGTGCCCTGCCATACTTTACTCTGGCAGCAGCAGAGTCTCACGTGATTAAGGGAACCAATTATGATCATTTCTTATCAATCAATTACGATCAATGGCGGGAAGTAATTCTTGGGTTATACGAAGAGTACTATCCGATCTACAGCAAGATTTATGGCCATAAATTTATAGAACATCAACAAGTACAAAAAGGAGTTACCAAAAGTACTTTCGATAATGGCATTTCCATAATTGTCAACCACAATCACTATCCGGTTGAATATGAAGGTGTAACAATTGATGCCCAGGGGTATTTGCTTGAGGAGGATCGGTAATGAAAAGAAAGCTGTTTAAACTGAGTTTAAAGCAGAAGCAGAACTATACAGGGTATATTTGGGTAGCCCCATTTATCATCGGTTTTATATTCTTTTTCTTGGCGCCAATGCTGCAGTCATTTCGATTCAGTGTAAGTGAATTGAATTTTACAACCGATGGTTATGAACTAAAATATGTCGGCCTAGAAAATTTCAAGTATGCCTTGACTGTGGACCCAAATTTCAATCAGCACTTCACAGAAACTATTTTAGGTATTTTGATCAATATACCCGCTGTGATTCTCTTCAGCTTCTTTATAGCCAGTGTTTTGAATCAGGAGTTTAAAGGGCGCACTTTAGCTAGGGCGATATTTTTCCTGCCTGTGATCTTAACAGCTGGAGTGCTTCACGAGTTAGAAGTTGAGGATTTAATGTATCTAACTACGCGGGATCGGGGAAATATCTTGCTGTCCGCAGGTATGGTCAGGGACTTTTTCCTGGATATGCGTCTCCCTAGAGCGATCATTGACTATGTGATTATTGCTGCCAGCAATATTCCCCAGATCATTGAGTATTCCGCTATTCCGATTCTGATTTTTTTAGCCGGCTTGCAATCCGTTCCCGCTCATCTGTATGAGTGTGCCAAAATCGAAGGGGCTACTGGCTGGGAAATGTTTTGGAAAATTACGTTTCCACTAGTTTCACCACTATTTTTGACGAATGTAATTTTTATTACGGTCTATTCCTTTACAGCTCCTGGCAACTCTTTGGTTGGTTACATTTCGTCTTTGACATGGGGTAGAGGAATCTTTGGAGTAAGCGTGGCAATGAGTTTAATGTACTTTTTAGCGATAAGCCTGATATTGCTGGTCGTAGGGTTTATATTAGAGCGCAACGTATTTTATATGGAATAGTGCGGGAATAAAAATATACGAAGGGTTGATGTATGATGGGTTTGCTTCTTAGAAGAAGAATTGCAGGCATGTCTTGGTCTGTTGTTCGTGGTGTATTGATTCTAGGTCTTTGCTTCTTGATTGTCAATCCGGTTTTTGTTAAGATTTCTACCACTTTTATGACAGAGAAAGATATATTCGACCCAACTGTTCAATGGGTACCCCGCAATCTCAGTTTATCCCGGGTTGTCAAACACTATTTAGATGTTGCAGGAAGAATGAACTACATTCGGGCTTCCTTTAACTCGCTGGTATTTTCATTAGTGATCAGTACATGCCAGCTCGTAGCCTGTACTGTGGTTGGTTATGGTTTAGGACGTTTTGAATTTCGCGGGAGGGGTTTGATTTTTGCGGCGGTGGTGTTTACCCTGGTAGTCCCTCCGCAAATGATTACGATACCGCTATTCCTTAACTTTCGCTATTTTGATTTCTTTGGATTGTTGGAAGGTGGAGGTTTTAACTTAATCGGGACTTACTGGCCGTTTATATTGACAGCCCTGACCGGTACAGGTGCCCGTAATGGTTTGTTCATCTTCATTGCTCGTCAGCATTTTCGCGGTATGCCCCGGGCATTAGAGGAGTCAGCCTATATTGATGGAGCAGGCCAGTTTAGAACATTTTTGAGCATTATGCTACCAGGTGCTGGGCCAATTTTGTTGGTAATTTTCCTCTTTTCCTTTGTGTGGCAGTGGAATGACATTTTTTATACAGGTACCTTTATGAGAGGTGGCTTGAATCTGCTGCCCTTCAGCCTGCGCAGTTTAATCAGTACCTATCACTGGAGTATTAGTGATGAATTTAAGACAATTGTCAACAATACCGGCATGGTCTTATTTATAACGCCGCTGCTGGTTCTGTATGTGTTCCTGCAGAGATACTTTATTGAAAGTATCGAACGGACCGGAATTGTTGGCTAAAACAGGTGTCGCAATGAGAGGATAACTAGGCACGGGAAAGACTTCTGGCAATTCAGGAGTTTTTCCTTGCCTAGTTAGTTGTGCATACACTCAAAATAGGAAAGGTAGAGAGACATGACCGAACAGATTGATTTAACTGCTATTTTGCCAAATGGTCAGATGTTTGATTTCTGGGAGGTTGAGCAGAAGTATGACCGAGAAATCCATGTAAACAACCAACATCCGGAAGCATCCGATGATAATGACGGCACAATTGAACGCCCCCTTAAAACAATTAACGCAGCCGCTCAAATTGCAGCTCCAGGCACCAGGGTTTTGATCCATGGTGGTACATATCGCGAAACAGTCCAGCCTGCCATGGGAGGCCTTGGACCTGATAAAATGATTAGTTATGAGGCTTTCGAGGGTGAAGAGGTAATCATTAAGGCTTCTGTTGAGGTTAAGGACTTCAAACCCAGTGTAGGCTGGAGAGTTGGCAGAGGATTTAGAAGGAATCAGGTTCCAGAGGGACTGAAAATTTGGGAAATTGAACTGGATCCTGAAGATTTCAAGGGTTACAATCCCTTTTGTGCAGTTAATGTGCTGCATGATCGCTTATACCTTGAATATGACAAGACTGATATGACACCCTATCTTAACCGCAGAGGTATGGTTTTTGTTGACGGCAAACCGATGAAACAGGTCCCGCTCTACTACATGTTAGGCGAGAGCGATAATACATATTGGGTGGAAGCCAACGGTCAAAAGGTGCACATCCGTCTGCCAGGAGACGCTGATCCAAGAGATCACGTAATCGAAGTTACTAACCGAGAGCAATGTTTTGCTCCTAAGGTACCCTTTTTATCTTACATAAAAGTAAAGGGGCTTACACTGGCGCATGCTGCCACTGGAGCTCCAGTACCCCAGCGGGGAGCCCTTTCTTGTTATCGCGGCCATCATTGGATTATTGAGGACTGCGTCATCGATTGGGCAAATGGCGTTGGAATCGATTGTGGTAATGAATGCTGGCATCATACCTTTGAGGAAAACCAGGTGATAGGCCACACAATTATTCGGCGCAATATTATTAAGGACGCGGGCGTATGCGGAATTGCCGGAATGTTTGTCAGCAATATGCTGATCGAAGATAACCTGATTGTTGGTACTGGTTGGCAGCGTATGGAGCTTTCGTGGGAAGCAGGAGGAATCAAGCTGCATAACTCAGTAAACTCATTAATTAGAAGAAATGTTATTAAGGAATGTTACGGCTGCGATGCCTTATGGTTGGATGTGGGGAACGAGAACAATAGGATTACTAGTAACTTGTTTTTGGATGGTATCGACTCCCGGGAGCACATCTTCATCGAGTGTACTCGCGACGCAGAAAACCTAATTGATAACAATATAATTTGGAATGTGGAAGGCAGATATAATCGGGATGCTTTACCCGAGGAACCAGGTTCTTCAGGATGGTATAAGACAAAGGAACTGGATATTAAGAATGGATACGGCATTTATTTAGAAGGAACCGACCGTCTCAGAATCGTTAATAATTTAATTGGAAAGTGCCATAAAGCTGGGTTTTTTGCGAAAGTGGTCGCGTTCCGAATAACAAGAACGAGAGGCGGTACATCGAGGGAAAATAAGATTTTTAACAATATATTCTACGACTGTGGAGAAGCAGCGATTATCCTTCCCAATGAGCACAACTACATCGATGGTAATGTCTACGCCAAGATGCCTGGTGGATATTTGCGTGTAATGTATCCTGAACCGGAAATGTGTTTGGATCTGGCCACATGGCAGGAATTTTTAGGATTTGATCTAGCTGGTGCTACAAGTGATCTCGAGATTGAAATAAACAGTCAGGATCTGACCATGGAAATCACTCTCAAACAACAGCTTCCCAAAGTTCCCTCAGATGAAAAAGTCAGCACAGATTATTTTGCTGATAAAACTGATTCCAGCTTAACAATTGCAGGACCATTCTCTAAGCTGGCAGAGGGCAAGTTCGTTTTTAACATTGATCCGAGGAAACTGGGATAGACGGTCTGTAAAAGACCTGTTAAAATAAACAAGGAGTGTGAAAGCATGAGAAAGAATGTGGTTATAGGGATAATTATCACAGTCATGCTGGTTATGAGTTCACAGGTATTAGCTGCAGAAAGCAATCAAGGAGGATGGTCAATGGACAGTATCGAGATTAAATCCGTACCTGCTGAATACCGCAGGGCAGTGCCGAGGGAACAGCGTGGTAAACTTAGAGAAGTCACTTATGAGGTGCACAATTATATCAACGCATCGCGCCAGCTTGTTACTAACCAAGATATTAGCAGTGAAGAAGCAGGCAGAGAAGTTGTTTCTGGAAATCCAATAATTAAGAGATGCAATATTTACTTGCCACCAGGATATGACCCGGAAGATAAAGAGACGAAGTACAATGTGCTTTATCTGCTCCATGGTGTGGGTGGTAACCGCTACGAATGGCTGTACGGCAGCGGACAGGTGGATGGCAATTTTGTAATTCTCAACATCTTTGATAACTTAATTGCCAATGGAGAGATTGAACCGCTGATCGTTGTTTTTCCAGAAGGCAGAAGCGCCACCAGCTGGCAAAACACTAACTTTACAGCCAATGAAACAAACGTTTTAGGATTTTATTACTTTGATTACGAACTTAGATATGACTTAATTCCGTTTATCGAGTCCAACTATAATACATATGCAAATATCGCAGATACTTCCCCTGAAGCAGTTGAATACAACCGCAAGCATAGAGCGATTGCAGGTTTATCGATGGGCGGAATGCAGGCTTTGAACTTAACCTTTGGTGGCTATAGATTTGATTCCATTAACTATACGCAAACAGGCAACAGATTTGGCAATGGTCTGGATCAGACTATTCAAACCCCAGGTATGCAGGATTTATTTGCATACATTGGCGCGTTTTCTAATGCTCCCACTTCAAGCGCAGGTAACGTTCTGGGTGCTGGTATAGCAGCATCTCAGTATACAACTGATCTGCTCTATATAACTTGCGGAGACGCTGATGGCATTGCAATGCAAAGCTATCGTGGTTCTGTAAACGGTCTGGCCAACGCTGCTGGTGATAACCTCAATTTAATGTACCAAGTAGTAATTAGACGCGGCGGTCATGATTTTGGTGTATGGAATCATGGTGCTTACAACTTTGCACGCTTGTGTTTCCATGACAGTTATGAGCCAGAGGTTGTAGTTTTAACCCTTGATAACTAATTAGTTTGACTCGAAAGGAGCGTCAGAAATGCTGAGAGAAGTAAGAGTAGAAAACGGTGTTGTCCGCGGATTGCCTGCAGCCGATCCGCGCATCACCAGTTTTAAAGGGATACCCTTTGCTGCTCCCCCGGTTGGTCCTAATCGTTGGCGGGCACCACAACCTGCAGAAGATTGGGACGGCGTTCTGGAAGCTTTTGAATTCGCACCGATCTCCATGCAGGCCAGGCCGGGAGTAGATAAGGATAATATCTACAGCAGGGAGTGGCATGTGGATCCGGATATACCCATGAGTGAGGACTGCCTCTATCTTAACGTTTGGACACCTGCTACTAGTCCTGATGAAAAACTGCCGGTATTTGTTTGGTATTTCGGTGGTGGACTGCAGGTTGGCTATCCTGCTGAAATGGAATTTGATGGTGAGCGGCTGGCCCGACGGGGGATCGTGGTAGTCACGATTAACTATCGTCTCAATGTTTTTGGTTTCCTGTGCCATCCAGAAATTACCCAAGAGGCTCCTCATGCACCTGCAAATTTTGGTCATCTTGATCAGCAGTTCGCGACTCAATGGGTTAAACGTAATATTGCTGCCTTTGGCGGAGATCCCGATAACATCACGATAGGCGGACAGTCTGCTGGCGGTGGAAGTGTGCTTACTCAGCTTACTTCACCACAAAACGAGGGCTTGTTCCAGCGGGCGATTATCCAAAGTGGTATGTTTGCCCCAGTCTATCCCAGCAATAGAATGCCGCTGCGGGGTAGAAAACTAGCCGACGCAGAAAAAGATGGCATTGAGTTCTTTAAATTCCTAGGGGTGTCTTCATTAGCTGAAGCTCGCAAATTAGATGCTCAATATATTATGGACAAAGCCCTTGAGTACAAAGGTTTCTGGGGTACAGTTGTGGATGATGTTTTCTGCCTAGGGAATGGTTTTGATCGGTTCATTGAAAACAAGCGGCTGATGGTGCCGGTAATGTTAGGCCATACATCATCAGAGTTTTTCAGCAGACCGCGGGTTGAGACAAAGGAGCAATTTAAGGAACTTGCAGTGGAAATGTTTGGCGCTGATGCCGATCAGTTCTTAGAGATCTGTCAGTTTGAATCGAGCGATCTAGACCAGTTACTAGAAACAACATCGGTTAACAGCATAGAGTATGCTATTCGAGTTGCCGGCAGAGCAAATGTCGATACAGGTGCCAATACTCCACTGTATTACTATAACTTCGATGCCGAGATACCCGGCTGGGATAATCCTGGAACATTCCATTCTGTTGATTTATGGTTTTTCTTCGAAACTCTAGCTAAGTGTTGGCGGCCATTTGTAGGCAAACATTATGATTTAGCCCGTCAGATGTGCAATTACTGGGCCTACTTTATTAAAAATGGCGATCCCAATGGCAAAGATATCACAGGTGAGGAACAACCACAGTGGGCTCCATTTTCACCTCAAGAGCCGCACTGCATGGTCTTTAAAGATGTTTCTGAACCTGTTGTCGAGAAGCCAAGTGAGCTGATGGAGTTTTTAGTTAATCAGTTCTTTAAGCGGAACAAGTAGGGGACACTAGCTCCGGGCAAAAACAGATTGGGAGGGTTATCCGTGTTTGTAAAGAGAGCAATTAAGGTCTTGCTGGTACTAACTGCTTTAGTTTTTCTGTCATGGGCTAGCTGTTTGGCCAATGCAAAAGTTGTGGCAGCAGAAGCGGTGCAACCGGAACTGCAATCATGGTATGATCGACCTGCTGAAAACTGGGAATCGGAAGCGCTGCCGCTTGGCAACGGCTTTATTGGCGCAATGGTTTTTGGCGGTGTGGAGCGGGAGCGAATTCAAGTTAACGAGAAAACGCTGTGGTCTGGAGGACCAGGCGCTAATGTGAATTATGATGGCGGCCACAGCCGTACTTCACCTGAACAGCTGAGGGCTCATTTAGAGGCTGCCAGAAAGCTGCTTCAGGAAAATATGAACCTATTTTCCGAGCGTCACACCGCTTATATTCATCCGATTACAGGTCAAGTGGTATCGCGGGACTATCCAGAATTAAGCCATGAGTTTTGGTATCACATCAACGCTTTAAAGGGAGACAAAACTCATTACGGTTCATATCAAACCCTGGGGGATATTATCATTGAAGATTTAAATTATGAGCCGTTTGTAAAAATTTCTTCTAATGCCCACACCAGGGATCCCAACGAAGGAATCAACAGGCTTATCGATGGCCGTACCGATACCAAATGGTATTCTTCGGCAGGTCTTAACTGGGGTTACAGTCACCCTTTCCCAATCTGGTTTTTGCTTGAACACAAGGAGCCAATTTCCATCGATTATTACCAGCTAACCTCAGCAAACGATGTTGAAAACCGTGATCCGAAAAACTGGAATCTATATGGATCCAATGATAATCAAGAGTGGGTCTTAATTGACAGTCAGCGTAATGTTTTGTTCTCCAGAAGGCACGAGACTAAAACATTTAGGCTGGGAGAAACGGTGACTTATAAATACTATAAACTGGAAGTTCTTGGCAACAGAAGCGGCAGCAATTCTGATGGCTGTCAAATAGCATTATTTGATTATGGCATAGAAGGCCAACCTAGAGCGGTTACGTCTAACTACAGCGAATACAAAAGAAGCTTAAATCTAGATAATGCTGTGGCCAGTGTTGAGTATGTTGTGGACGGTGTCAGATATTTCAGGGAGTATTTTGTCAGTAATCCAGGCAACATCATGGTTATTAGATTAACTGCCGATCAAAAAGGGCAGCTGTCTAGAAGGATTTCTGTACAGACTCCGCAAAGAAGGACAGTAATCTCCTCAGAAGCGGATACCATTACAATGACCGGACGCCCAGCTGATCATCATGAAAATGGACTTAAGTTTGCCCAACAGGTTAAAGTGATTCCAACTGGCGGAACCATGTATGCTAAAGACGGAGGAATCATTGTTGAGAATGCAGATTCCATCCTAATTTTAATGTCGGCGGGGACAAATTATCAGCTGTGCATGGATGACAGTTTTAACTATTTTACTGATGAAGATCCCCTTACCGGCGTGGTCCAGCGCATTGAAGCTGCTGCAGGTAAAAGTTATGAGCAGCTCAAATCAGAGCATATTGCTGACTACAGGTCTTTATACGATGCACACAAGCTGAGTTTTGATGGAGTTGAAATTCCTGATAAGCCCACCGATAGATTGTTAGCAGGATATGGTGGTAGATCAAGCGATCCTAATACACCAGGTGAAGATCTGTATCTAGAGCTTTTATACTATCAATTTGGCAGATATCTGCTGATCTCTTCATCAAGGAAGGGTTCGCTTCCAGCTAACCTGCAGGGGATTTGGGCTGATGGGTTAAATCCTCCCTGGTTTGCCGATTACCATACCAATATTAATGTTCAGATGAACTACTGGTTAGCAGAACCGACAAACTTAAATGAGTGCCATCTGCCTTTAATCGAGTTTATCAACAGTCTTGTTCCTAGAGGTAGAATTACAGCACAGCGCTACTTTGTGACTGAAGCCGGCGAACCGGTTAGGGGATGGACTACATTCCATGAATGCAATATCTGGGGCAACACCGCGCCAGCGGTTTCTGAAGCGTTTTGGTTCCCTGTGGGAGGGGCATGGTTGGTCCGTCATATTTGGGAAGCTTACGCCTTCAGCATGGATAAAGAGTTCTTGCAGGAGAATTTCAATACCATCCTCGAAGCAGCCCTATTCTGGGTTGATGCGCTGGTAGAGGATGAACGCGATGGCACTTTAGTTTCTAGCCCATCTTGGTCTCCTGAGCATGGTCCTTATTCATTAGGCTGTACTCAGGACCAGGCAATCATTTGGGATGTGTTTAACATAACTATTCAAGCCAGTGAAGAGCTGGGAATTAACATTCCAGAAATTGATGAAATTAAAGCGGCACAAGCCAGACTGTCGCCGCCGAAAATAGGCCTAGCCGGTCAATTCCAAGAATGGAAAGATGAAATTACGATTGACATTACCGGCGATTGGGGTCACCGTCACGTTAATCATCTTTACGGTCTGCATCCAGGCGACCAGTTTGTTGCTGGCAGAAGCGAAACAGAAGATACCTTTATCGAGGCGATGAAGGTTACGTTAAACACTCGTGGAGATGGAGGCACTGGTTGGAGTAAAGCCTGGAAGATCAATTTCTGGGCCCGCATCCGCGATGGTAACCGTGCCCACAAGTTATTACAGGAGCAGTTAAAAAGCTCCACCCTGAGCAATCTATTTGATACCCACCCACCGTTTCAGATTGATGGTAATTTTGGAGCTACAGCGGGAATGGCAGAAATGCTGCTGCAGAGTCACGGAGGAGCGGTTGAACTGCTGCCGGCCCTGCCGGACAGGTGGAATTCGGGAGCTGCCAGCGGTTTGAAAGCAAGAGGAAATGTAGAAGTAGATATGCAGTGGTCTAATTCGCAGTTACTGACGGCAGTTCTTAAGCCTACTGTCAGTTCTGAATTAATAGTTAAAGCGGTAGGGATCGATACTGCAGCTGTTTCAGATTCTCAAGGCAGCACCGCTGTGGTCGAAGTAATTGCTCAGGACACTATTAAGATTAAAGCGGCAGCAGGAGAAACATACGTCATAACTTTTTAAAATAACTAAAAGAGGTGGTAAAATCATGAGTAACGCAAACAGTATTTTAGTTTATACCAGAAATCCAATTACAGAATGCTATCCGAGTCACATAGCAAACAGTGTCCACTTTGCCTACAGCAGCGATGGCCAGAACTTTGAAGCATTGAATCTAAACTACGGCATCCTGTTTGCACTGGCAACGATTGACGAACGAAACGTGATCAATTCGAAAGGATTAAAAAATCCGTACATCTTCAATACCGCTGATGGTCGGTTCGGAGTCGTTGCTGTAAAGACAAATTTTGACGGCAGCTGCGATGAAGAGTCTAAAGGTAAAATTCTGCTTTGGCTTTCCAGGGATTTAATTAAGTTTGAAGAACAGGTTTTAGTTGATCTGCAGAAGGATGTCTTTGTCGAGCAGGTTGTCTGTCAATACAATCCCGATACTGGCAGATATCAGATTGATTGGCAGGATACAGAGGGCAATTTTTACCGCAATTTCATGACTGATCTTGACGATATGAACAGCATTTCTCCTGCCGAACAAGTAGCTGATTTAGTGGAGCTGCCTAACAAACAGACAGGATTAACCACTGTTCCAGAAGGAGCGATTCCAGGTAACACAATTACAGTAGACCCAGAACTAGCGGCTAAGATAATTGAAAAATGGACTCCTCTGGAGAACACTGCAATTGAAGTACCAGAACAAATCGAGGCGGAATCGGAAGCAGATGTTGCTGCGGTAAAAGCAAAAGCGATTTATTCTGATGGTTCTGCAGCGTTTAAACAGGTAAAATGGAACACCGAGTCCATTGATTTTTCACGCCCTGGTACTTATGAAATTACCGGAACTGTTTTTCAGGAAAAGTACGACTTTCCTCTGGCTGTAGGTTATGCAGATCCGGTGATCATTAAATGGGATGGCAAATACTATTTTGTGGCAACAAATGACAATGTCAACAATATTGGCATTTTCGTTCGCAAAGGTGATCAAGTATCTGACTTCTTTACAGAGAACTTTACTGAGTACTTAATCTTAGATAAGGATGAATCCCGAGGCCTAGTGCAGACTTTCTGGGCTCCCGAGTTTCATGTGGTTGGAGGACAGCTTTACATCTTCTTTGCTGTCAGTGGTAATCAATGGGGTCCCCAGTGTCATGTAATGAAGCTTAAAGAAGGCGGGGAAATCACTGATCCCAACAGCTGGACTGATCCGATTAGGGTGGTTAAAAAGGACGGTTCCTATCTCTGCGAGAGAGGAATTACCCTTGATATGACTTATCTCGAGGTTGATGGGACTTCATATGTGGTGTGGTCTGAGCGCTACCGCATCGGAAATCCTGATGACTCTGGATCAATGCTGTATATCGCTACTGTTGATCCCGAGAAACCATGGCAGTTAACCTCAGATCCGGTGCTGCTGTCCAGACCTCTCTATGGATGGGAGAATGTGGAGGGTACCATCAATAATGAGGGACCGTACCCACTCATCACCGATACCCATGTCTATATTGCCTTTTCCGGTGGAGCAGCAACTGGCTATACTTATGCTGTAGGTTTTCTGGTTATTGAAAAAGGCAAAGATTTATTGGATGTCAGTAACTGGTATAAAACTCCAGCACCTGTGTTATCGTTTTACTCGGTTGAAGGCGAATACGGACCTGGTCATAATGCGTTTTATACCGATGACCATGGTGATGTTTGGATCACCTACCATGCAGAACCAACTATGCGCGGCAGCAAACGCTGTTCAGCTATTAGACGGGTGCATTTTGACATAGATGGTGAGCCAAGATTAGATATGTCTCATGAACGTGACTTAAATAGTGATTTAGTTTCAGTTACTATGAAAGTTATTGTCAAGTAACAGCTAGGTAGAAACCTAACCAGCAAAGGACGCCATCGTAAATCATTTTTATCCTCAAAACTAGGCCGATCACTGCATCGACCTGTGTTTTGAGGGGGCTATGGTCGAACGGGAACACTGATCAAACTAAGAGCCGAGCGGCCTTTGATAGATGAGATGTTAATGCCCCTGATTTGTTCAGATACTAAAGCAGCGGGAAATGAGTGACCTGCTGAGTGAAAAATTTAGAATCTAAGCATTTTAAACGCTGCTGTTAATTTGGCGACGTTTGATGTGCTGTCTTATAGCATGGTCTGGAGGTGACTTGTTGTCATGTTTCGTGAGAAGCTTAACCAGAAATGGATGTTTTATCCCACGATTGAAAATCCGCTCTATGGTACATACCGCAGCGGAATCGAAGTTGATTTGCCCCACGATTTTAGTATTTTGCAGCAAAGAGATCCAAGCTCACCAGCAGGTGCTGCCAGCGGTTTTTACCCTGGTGGAATAGGATGCTATACGAAATCACTGTATATTCCCAAAGAATGGACGCATAACCGCATCAGCTTGTATTTTGAAGGAGTATATATGAATGCTGCGGTTTATGTTAATGATCACTTGGTTAAACGCCAATATTATGGCTACACCAGTTTCAACTGTGATATCACTCCTTTTATTAACTTTGATGCTGACAACCTCATTAAAGTAGAGGTTAACAACAGCGCTGTTCCCAGCAGCCGCTGGTATACCGGTTCCGGAATTTACCGCAATGTTTGGTTAGAGGTGAGAGACCAAATTCACATTTCATGCAGCGGAGTGTTTTTTCAAACTCCTCAAGTGTCAGACTTGGAAGCAAGGATCAAAATTGAAACGACAGTCGAGAACCATCGTGCTTCAAATGAAACGATAGAACTCCATTCAATATTGATAGACTCAGAGGGAGTTGAAGTTGGTGGGACTGTGCAGAAGTTTGTCCTAGCGGCTCACAGCACAACAGCTCTGGTTCAAGAATTTAGTTTGAACAAGCCGCACCTGTGGTCCGTTGATGACCCATATTTATATACACTGCAGAGCAAGGTTATCCAGAACGGCAAGGTATTCGACACTGTATTAACCAATGTTGGGATTCGCTCAATATCCTTCGATGCCAAGGATGGTTTTAAGCTCAACGGCAAGCCGATGAAACTTAAAGGCGGATGTGTGCATCACGACTGCGGCATTCTAGGTGCAGCCGCTTATGAGCGGGCTGAGGAAAGAAAAGTAGAACTGCTGAAGCAGAGTGGTTTTAACGCGGTCCGCTGTGCCCATAATCCTCCTTCACCAGCGTTTCTTGATGCCTGCGATCGCCTTGGTATGTTGGTAATCGATGAAGCTTTTGATTGCTGGCGCGAGAATAAAGTGCTGCATGGTTATGGGAATCATTTTGATCAATTGTGGAAAGCAGACCTGCAGGCTATGATCGTGCGTGACCGCAACCATCCCAGTATAATCATGTGGTCCACAGGCAATGAAGTAATCGAGCAGGATGGACGCTCTGGCGGTAATCAGCTGTCTAAGGAATTAGCCGATTATGTCAGATCTTTGGATAACACTCGCGCTGTTACTCACGCTCTTTATCCCATACCAAATGTTAATAACCAAGTTGATCAAGCTAGCCTAGAAAAGGGAGGAGATGCCTGGGGTAAAACAACCGAGAAGTTTGCTGAGCCCCTTGATGTTGTAGGTTACAACTACCTTCTGCATCGCTACGGTTATGATGGTGAGCAGTATCCGGAGCGAATAATCTGCGGTACAGAAACATTTCCTTCGCAGGCATTTGATTACTGGCAGGAAGTTGAAAGACATGCCCATGTGATTGGAGATTTTGTCTGGACCGCAATTGACTACCTTGGCGAAGCAGGTATTGGTTATGTGCACTATGGAGGAGGACAAGATCCGCGAGGCTATCCATGGTTAACGGCTTACTGCGGTGATCTTGATATCTGTGGTTTCAAACGTCCCCAATCCTATTACCGCGATTGTGTGTGGGGTGTTGCCAAGGAGCCGTATATAGCGGTACATCCGCCTCAACATTATGGAAAGAACCCTATGATGACACCTTGGAGCTGGCCAGATGTTCTACCCGCTTGGGATTGGCCTGGATTTGAGGGCAAACCTATTAAAATCGATGTATACTGCATTGATACCGAAGTGGAACTATTCCTCAATGGTCGTTCCTTAGGTCGTAAACAGGCTGGCCGGGCTCAGAAGTATACAGCGTCTTTTGAAACAGTGTATGAGCCGGGGGAACTTGTTGCGGTCAGCTACGAAAATGGAAGGGAAAAGGCGCGTAAGAGCCTAATAACTCCGGGAAAACCTGTTGAACTGAGGTTGACTGCCGATAGAATCAGGCTTAAACCAGAACTAGGAGATCTCAGCTATATAACAGTTGAGGTAGTTGATGGCGAAGGAAATCTAATCCACAGAGCAGATAACAAAATTTATTTCACAGTCCACGGTGTCGGCAGGCTTATTGCAGTGGGTAATAGTGACCCTAAGTCCGAGGAACCGTTTGTGGGGAATCAGCGCAAAGTTTATCACGGTAGGGCTCTGGCTGTGGTGCGGTCTAATGGGGAGCCGGGCGAGATTGTGCTGACAGCTTCAGCAGATGGTTTTAAACCAGCTGCAATTACGATCACGGTTGGAGAGTAGCTGTGTAAAGAGAACCATTATCAGCAAAAACGGAGGAGATGACTATGAAAAATTTGCAGACGGCAGGCGTTTTGATGTTGGCGATAATGATTATCTTTTCAAGTTCGCTGCCGGTATTGGGAAACAGCAGTATCCAAGCAGTATTTTATGTATCGCCTAATGGCAGCGATGAAAACCCAGGAACTGTCGAGCTACCTTTTCGAACTATTGAACGGGCTAGGGATGCGGTCAGAGAAATTAATGACGATATGCATGGCGATATTGTAGTTTATCTGCGTGATGGCGTGTATGAAATTGAACGGACTATTGAGTTTAATGAGCAGGATTCAGGCACTAATGGTTACCGAGTGATCTACCAAGCTTATCCAGGTGAAAACCCAATTATCAGCGGTGGAACCCGTGTTACCGGATGGGAGCACCATGAAGGTAACATCTATAAAGCACAGTTAGATCGCGATACCAAACTGCGGGCGCTTTATGTAGACGGACAAAGGGCTGTCATGGCACGCATGAAAATAACTGCCCATGGCGGATATGGCAATTATCAGGTAAGGAAGGGACAAGCGGATTGGGCTTGGTTTAACGGCTCATATTACGATGGAGTTCGTTACCGGGCACAGGATCTGCCTGATATCGAAAATCCCGAAGACTTAGAAATTACCACCTCATCAACCTGGAACCTCAATTTAGTTACAGTTCGCGATCAAATTGACATTGGTGATTTTAAAGTACTGCTTCTGCAGCAGCCTTATGCGGCTGGAGCTCAAGGTTTCGGTTGGGGAACAGAGTTTAAAGTGTCAGGGGATCAGATCCTCCACAACGCTTACGAATTCCTGGATGAGCCGGGCGAATTCTATTTTAATAAAAACACAAAAACACTGTACTACTACAAACATAAACACGAAGACCTTGATAAAGCTGTTGTAATCGCCCCAATGGTAGAGGGACTGGTTAGTATAAAGGGAACATCGTTAGCCAGCAGGGTTGAAAATATCAGTTTTATCGGAATTACATTTGCCTATTCTGATTGGAACTTAGTTGAGATCGCCGGGTCCCGCGGCCAGGCAACACTCCAAGGACCAACTGCGATTATTGCCGTTGGTCATGAAAACTGGCATTTCGATGTCTACCGAGCATTTGATGTACCAGGTGGAGCAATTGATGTTGAAAACAGCAGAGGGCTTGTTTTTGAGAGGAATACCATTAAGCACACAGGTAATATTGGACTGGTGATGCGGAATGATGTCTGTGATTCTCAGATCATTGGCAACAAAATTCTGGATACAGCTGGTTCAGCAATTGTTTTAGGTCACCCTCAGCATGTGTATGAAGGTGATGGTCCAGAGATCAAACATCCCTTTGGTGTAGGTATTGATAAAGAGAAGTATCCTCGCGGGGTTGAAGGAATTCCTCGGAATAATGAAATCACCAACAACTATATTGATGGAGCCGGAGTACTGTTCCACGGTCAGAATGCAATTATGGCATTCTTCGTGGAAGATTTATTGATTGCCCATAACATAGTTAAGAATATTCCCTATGGGCCGATCAGTGTAGGCTGGAGCTGGTGGAACTTTAACGGAGATCGGGATGCTATCATCCCCGGAATTCCTATGAACACTTTAGGTAATATTCATATCCACAACAATCGACTAATAGATTACGGTTTAATTTTGACAGACACTGGCGCAATTTATCTGCTTGCAGCCATGCCTGGCTCTACTGTTAACGGCAACTATGTTAAAGGCACCCCGAAATATATGCTGAATGCGATCCATCCTGACGAAGGTACATCTGGAGTAACAGGAAAAGACAACGTATTTGACATTGGTAATATGAACAACTTTGAACTGAATGACTGGGGTAGAAAAAACAATGTTCATTTTGATAACACTTACACAACAAGCAGGACAGTGCGCTTAGGAGCTCCAAATGTTTCAGTAACAAACCTCAATGTTTATACTAATGCGATTTGGCCAATTGAAGCTCTTGAAATTATCGAGAATTCCGGTTTAGAACCAGAATACATGGATTTGGTTCCCCTCATGGAAGTAATGTTTGTTGCTGACAGTAGGGTTGATGCCGGAGTACAGGTGCCCGTGAAATTCCCCAAAGATTTCAGCGGCAGCATCTGGTTTGCCCCGCCTGGAACACAAGAGTTTGCATCAGGTCCAAACATGACACAGGCAGACCTAGCAGCCAACGAAATTTTTGCTCCTGGGCAAACAGGTCGCTATAAGCTCTACGCTCTGGATCAAGAGGGTAATATTATCCTGGTGTCTAGAGGAACCTTGTATGTTAGGTAAGAATTAAATAACATAAAGGGGAGGCAGTGTCATGAACAGAAGCTTACAGAGATTTATTAGCTGTGCGGCGCTGGCATTGGTTTTGGTGCTCAGTGTTGGTAGTTTTTCGCTGTTGGCGAAAGCAGCCAACGCTGGCGAACCCCAAGGGATTCCAGCCTTGCGGGAAATTTACCAGGACTATTTTGAAATCGGAGCAGCAATTAGTGGAACAACCCTCATGACTCATGAGGAGCTGCTTGGCAAGCATTTCAGCAGTTTGACTGCTGAAAACGAAATGAAACCCGACGGTCTGCAGCGGGCAGAAGGTCGCTTTCTATTCCACATTGCTGATCGGATGGTCAACTATGCCTTAGACAACGGCATGAAGGTAAGGGGACACACCCTTGTTTGGCATGCCCAGACTCCTGACTGGTTTTTCAAAGACAAGGACGGCAACCGAATTGACCAAAAGGATGTTATCACAGATGAGGATCGTCAGTTAGTGATTGAACGCTTAGAGAACCACATCGAAACAGTGATGACACGCTATGCCGGCAAGGTATACGCCTGGGACGTAGTCAACGAAGCTATTTCGGACGATGGACGATACATTTTACGTCAGGACTCACCATGGTTTAGAATTCTCGGTGAGGATTTTATCGAAATTGCTTTTCGTAAGGCTCACGAAGTTGATCCAACTGCGAAGCTGTTCTACAACGACTACAATATCGAACGGGTATACAAGCGCGGCCGCACCATCCAGATGCTGAAGAGTTTACTGGATAAGGGAGTGCCGATTCATGGAGTGGGTATCCAAGGTCACTGGAGTGTCAACGACAGTATAGAGGAAGTTGAACAGGCTATCAAGATGTATGCTGATTTAGGCCTTGAGATCCACATCACCGAACTTGATATCGGCATCAAGGATGTATCTGAAGCTTCTTTAGCTAGACAGGCTGAATATTACCGAAAAGTTTTTGCGATGTTTAAGAAGTACAGCGATGTGATCACCTCAGTAACATTATGGGGAATCTCCGATCAAGCGACTTGGAGACCAAATGATAATCCACTGCTCTTTGATAAAAACAAGGAACCGAAACCTGCATTTTGGGCAATCGTCGATACAGATAAGTCCTGGGAGGAGAACAAAGCGCTTTACCTTGGTTTGTAGTTTGGCAAAGTCAAGGAAAGAGTCTGTTCATTCCTTAACTTTATAATCTAATCGTAATCTGGAGGTATTGTGATGAAGAGAAAATTAGCGGGATTTATCAGATGTGCGGTGCTGGTATTGGTTTTGGTGCTCAGCGTTGGCTGTTTTCCTATGGTGACAACAAAACCTGATGATGGTAAGGCCCCAGGAATTCCGTCGCTGCGGGAAATTTACCAGGACTATTTTGAGATCGGAGCGGCTGTATCCATTGCTGGCTGGTCGTCAAAGACTATCGACACCCATCAAGATTTAATTAAAAAGCATTTCAGCAGTTTAACTGCAGAAAATGAGATGAAGCCGGATGCGTTACAGCCTCGACAAGGCCAGTTCAATTTTTCAGATGGTGACAAGATGGTCGATTTTGCCTTAAGTAATGGAATGAAAGTAAGGGGGCACACGCTGGTCTGGCATGCCCAGACTCCCGACTGGTTTTTCCGAGACAAAGATGGCAACCGTATCGATCAAAAGACTGTAATTACTGAAGAAGATCGCCAATTAGTGATTGAGCGCTTGGAAAACCATATCGAAACGGTTATGAAACATTATGCCGGTAAGGTATACGCTTGGGATGTTGTCAACGAAGCTATTTCGGACGATGGACGATACATTTTACGTCAGGACTCACCATGGTTTAGAATTCTGGGTGAGGATTTTATTGAAATCGCTTTTCGCAAAGCCCATGAGGTTGATCCAGATGCCAAATTGTTTTACAACGACTACAACGCAGTAATGGTTTATAAAAGGGGTCGCATGGCACAAATGCTTAATGGCTTGCTGGACAAGGGGGTGCCAGTCCACGGTGTTGGAATTCAAGGACATTGGGGTGTCAACGGTCCGGCCATTGATGAAATTGAAGATGCTTTAAAGATGTATGCTGATTTGGGATTGGAGATTCATATTACCGAACTGGATATCGGTATGGATGGTAAGTCGTTAGCAGAACAAGCGGAGCGCTATCGGGAAGTATTTGCTCTCTTTAAAAAGTACAGTCATGCGATCACATCGGTAACTTTGTGGGGGATCTCCGATGCAGCCACCTGGAGACCGAATGATAACCCGCTGCTGTTTGATAAGAATCAGGAGCCAAAACCCGCTTTTTGGGCGATTGTTGACACCGATAAGTCATGGGAGCAGAACAGAGCATATTATCTGGGACTATGAGTTATAAAAGTCAAGGAGTGAGTATACTCATTCCTTGACTTTACGATTTAAAATAAGAGATGAAGGAGTGATCTGCCAGTGAAAGTCAAAACTCTGACAAAGCAGTCAGATGGGGTAATTCTACAGACCACGAAAGGACAGCTGAAGGTTCAAGTATGCACAGCCAATATTATACGAGTGGTCTATACGCTGAATCAAGAGTTCAGCAGCAAAGATAGTCTCATGGTTGTGCGGAGGAATTTTAGTCCTGTACCCTGGGAGCTGGAAGAATCAAATCAGTACATTCAGATTGTGACCGAGAAGGTACGCCTAAAGATCAATAAAGAAACTAGTGCCTTTAGCTATTATGATCAAGACGGCACCTTGTTGATGAAGGAGCCGGATACCGGCGGCAAGTATTTGATACCTACTCAGGTTACTAAAACTATATTTGATCAGAATGCAGTTATAAAGTCAGAAGCAAGTGCTGATGGTGTAAAGGTTAGGGCAACAGAAGCGGGAACTGTGGTTGATAGAACCGCATATCACTGGAAACTCGAGTTTGAGTGGGATCAAAACGAGGCCCTGTATGGTCTCGGTTCTTATGAAGAAGGAATCTTTAACTACCGCAATCATCACCAGTATTTATACCAGCAAAATATGCGGGTTGCAGTGCCCTGCTTAGTTTCCACTAAAGGATATGGAATTTTATTTGACAGCTATTCATTTATGACATTTCACGACGATGTTCATGGATCTTATGTATGGTCAGATGTCAACGATGAACTTGATTACTACTTTATTTATGGTCCAGAGTTTGATGGAATAGTCGCTGGTTATCGTGACCTGACTGGTCAAGTACCAATGTTCCCTAAATGGGCCTTTGGGTATTTTCAATCGAAAGAGCGTTATACAAGTCAAGATGAACTGCTTTCTATTGTCCAGGAGTATCGGAAGCGGAAGATACCGCTGGATGTTATTGTCTTAGATTGGATGTCATGGGAAGGAAACTACTGGGGTCAGAAATCACTCGATCCTAAGCGGTTTCCTGATCCAAAGCAGATGATGGAGGAGTTACATAAGCTCAACGCCAGGCTTATGGTTTCTATTTGGCCTAATATGCAAAATGATGGTCCAGATCAATTGGAAATGAAGGAAAACGGATTTCTCTTGGGTAATCAGTCTACGTATGACGCATTTAACGAAGCAGCTAGAAAAATGTACTGGAAACAAGCCTATGAAGGTTTATTCTCAAAAGGGATCGACGCTTGGTGGTGTGATTGCACTGAACCATTTGAAAATGATTGGCGTGGGGAGGTGAAACCTGAACCCGAGCAGAGAATCTTACTGAACGTTGGAGAAGCAAAAAAATATCTAGATCCCCAGTATATTAATGCCTATTCTTTGGTACATTCCCAGGGGATCTATGAAGGACAGCGGGAAACAACGGAAAGTAAACGGGTTGTCAATTTGACCCGGTCCGGATATGCCGGCCAGCAGCGCTATGGAACTATTACCTGGTCAGGAGATATTGCTGCTAAGTGGGATACTTTACGGAAACAAATCGCTGATGGCTTGAACTTCTGTGCTACTGGTATTCCTTATTGGACGCTGGATATTGGTGGATTTTTTGTAGCCAATCGAAAACATGCATGGTTTTGGAATGGGGACTTTAACGCCGGTTGTGAAGACTTGGGTTACAGAGAACTGTATGTGCGCTGGTTCCAGTACGGCACTTTTCTGCCTATCTTCCGCTCCCATGGAACCGATACACCTAGAGAAGTGTGGAGATTTGGTGAACCAGGAACAGCTTTTTATGATACACTGGTGAAGTTTGATTATCTCCGCTACCGGTTAATCCCATATATATATTCTTTAGCTTGGCAGATAACCAGTAATGGATACACAATTATGCGGGCACTGCCGTTTGACTTTAGGTATGACGAAAAAACATACGATATAGGCGACCAGTATATGTTTGGACCTGCGTTCTTAGTTAACCCAATCACTCGACCCATGTACTACCAGAGTGAATCGAGGAAGCTGGAAGGTATAGAGAAAGTTCGGGAGGTATATTTACCTGCAGGAACAATTTGGTACGATTTTTGGACTGGTAAGCAGTATCAGGGTGGTCAGACAATCACAGCTAATGCTGAACTGGATACCATGCCGCTGTATGTTAGAGCCGGGTCAATTGTACCTATGGGACCAAAAATTCAGTATACGTCGGAAAAGGAAGATCCAATCGAACTGCGAATCTATCCTGGAGCAGACGGCCAGTTTGTGCTGTATAACGATGAAGGAGACAACTATAACTATGAAAATGGTTTTTACCGCAAAGTAACCATTACCTGGGATGACTGCAGTCGCAAGCTGTTTTTCTCTGCACCAAAAGGAAAAGGGTATCCTGGAATGCCTGAAAAAATCACGTTTAATATAGTTATTGTTGACCAAAACCGCGGTATTGGTATTGAGGAAACGCAGACGGCGGATAAAGTTGTTGTTTATCAGGGGGAAGCTTTATCTTGTGAGTTTTAAAAAACACAGAGATGGGGAGAGGCATATGAGCCATAACTTTCATTTGCGGTACAGCTCTCCGGCTGATGCCTGGCGCGATGCAGTCCCGCTTGGCAACGGCAGGCTGGGAGCGATGGTTTATGGTCACACAGATATTGAGCGAATTCAGTTGAATGATGATTCTCTTTGGTATGGGAAGTTTATCGATCGCAACAATCCTTCTTTGAAAGATAAACTTCCCGAGATTCGACGGTTAATCCTTAAGGGGGAAATTCGCCGTGCTGAAGAACTGATCATGAAGTATATGGCTGGCACGCCAGCTGGCATGCGTCATTATACGCTGCTGGGAGAGCTGAATATTGCCTTGAATCAGCATCTTCCTTTCACAATGGGCTGGCTCCCGAACAGCGAATCTGCGGAACAGTATGATTTGGATCTTGATTTAATGTCAGGCGTACTCAATGTTAAACATATATCGTCTGGGATCACTTACCACCGCAGTATGTTCATCAGTCATCCAGCTCAGGTTATGTGTATTCGCTATACAAGTGATTCTCCCAAAGCAATTAATATGGACATTATCCTTAACCGCATAGGAATCTCTGAAGCGACAACAATGGATCCCCGCAGGCCGGGTCGGAGAGTGTCTGCTGGTGGTTGGCCTGCTCCCAGGGTAGATTCTATTCGTAATATTGACGAACGCACCATGCTGATGCGGGGAAATGATGCTGGTGTGGAGTTTGCGGCTGCTGTGCGAGTGGTGTGTGATGGAGAGATTGAGAATCCAGTTTCGCAGTTGGTGACTAAAGAATGCAGCGAAGTAATCCTGTATCTGGCATCAGCCACGTCCAATCGCGTTAAGGACCCGGTAGCCGATGTTATTCAGCGGCTGGATGCTGCGGAAAAAAGAGGGTTTGACGCCCTGCGTGTGGAACATATTCGCGATTTCACCTCCCTTATGAATTGCTGTGTTCTGCAGTTGGATTCAAATTTATCAGAGAAATACACAGATCAGCGAATAGCCGCTGTGCGGGCAGGCAAAAACGATCCTGGTTTGGCAGCACTCTACTTCCAGTTGGGACGCTATTTAATTGTCTCAGGTGGAAGGGAGGGCAGTTCAGCATTGAATCTGCAGGGGATTTGGAACCATCAATTTACACCAATGTGGGACAGTAAATACACAATCAATATTAATCTTCAGATGAATTATTGGCCTGTGGAGGTTACAAATCTTTCCGAACTGCATATGCCCTTGATGGAACTGCTGGAGAAGATGCACGAAAGAGGTCGAGACACAGCGCAGGTAATGTATGGGATGCGCGGGATGGTCTGCCACCACAACACTGACTTTTATGGTGATTGTGCGCCACAGGACTGGTATATGGCGGCAATGCCCTGGATTACTGGCTCTGCTTGGTTAGGTCTCCATGTTTGGGAGCATTATCTGTATACCAAGGATGTCAATATCCTTAAACGAATGTATCCTGTTCTGCGAGATATGGTGCTGTTTTATCAAGACTTCCTAATTGAGGTAGATGGCAAGCTTGTTACCTGCCCATCAGTTTCACCGGAGAACCGGTATGTTTTACCTGATGGTTATGACACCCCGATCTGTGTCGGTCCGACAATGGACAATCAAATCCTGCGGGAATTTTTCACCGCCTGTATTAAAATTCAAGAACTGCTTGGTGTTGACCAGGAGCTCTCCGCGGCTTTGGCCGAGATGATTCCCCGCTTGCCAGAAAACAAGATTGGCTCGAAAGGCCAACTGTTGGAATGGGATCAGGAGTATCCAGAGTTAACCCCAGGCCACAGCCATCTTTCCCATTTATTTGCCTGCCATCCTGGATGCAGCATCAATTGGCGGGACACGCCTGATCTAATGCAGGCAGTTAGAAAGTCGTTAGAAATTAGGGCCGCTCATGGGGGAGCGGAAGGTGGTTGGCCGCTGGCATGGCATATAAATATGTATGCCAGGCTGTTAGACGGTGAGCAAACCGACAAATGCATCCGGGAGATGCTTGCCCGGTCAGCTGCCCGCAACTTGCTCAATGCCAGAGGTGTGTTTCAGATTGATGGCAACCTCGGTGCCGCTGCTGGAATTGCTGAATGTTTGCTGCAGAGCCATCTAGCACTGCATTTCCTGCCGGCTCTACCGGCGACCTGGCAGAACGGCAGTGTGACCGGACTGAGAGCTCGGGGAGCTAGGACAGTTGATCTGCGGTGGGAGTCTGGAAACTTGATTGAAGCAATCGTTCGTCCCGACTTTGATGGCGAGATTGAGGTGGTTGGAAAACCCCTGAAAGTAACATGCGGAACTGTTGAGATCCCTGTGCAGATTACCGATATTGGTTTTTCGTTTTATGGTGAAAGCGGCAAATCTTATAGGTTAACAACACTTAACTAATAAATGAAGAAGTGAGGTTGGTAACATGAAAAAACAGAGAGTGAATCCCTATCTTCCTTCATGGGAGTATATTCCAGACGGAGAACCTTATGTTTTTAACGGTAGAGTTTATGTTTATGGCTCCCATGATCGTTTTAACGGCCATGCATTCTGCTTAAATGACTATGTATGCTGGTCAGCACCTGTTGATGATTTGTCCGATTGGCGTTATGAAGGTGTGATTTACAAGAAAACAGATGATCCCCTCAATCCAGATGGGAGTATGTGTCTGTATGCGCCAGACGTTACTGTTGGGCCAGATGGCAGATACTATTTATACTACGTTCTTGATAAAGTATCTGTTGTTTCTGTTGCTGTCAGCAGTTCGCCTGCAGGTAGATTCAGATTCTATGGATATGTCAAGTACGCTGATGGAACCCGTCTTGGGGAAAGAGAAGGAGATCAGCCGCAGTTTGACCCTGCTGTGTTAACTGAAGGCGATAGAACCTATATGTATACAGGCTTCTGTGCCCGGGGGGACAAATCCCGGAAGGGTGCGATGGCAACTGTTTTGGGACCGGATATGCTGACTATTGTTGAAGAACCGGTGTTTGTAGCTCCCAGTGAGCCTTACAGTGCAGGAACTGGATTTGAAGGTTTTGAGTTCTTTGAAGCACCATCGATCAGAAAACGTGGAGATACCTATTACTTGATTTATTCTTCAATCAACATGCACGAGCTGTGCTATGCAACTAGCAAACATCCAACTAAGGATTTTAAATACCAAGGTGTAATTGTCAGTAACTGTGACCGCCATATCGATACATATAAACCGGCGGAGAAACAGGTATATCCTCCTGGAAACAACCATGGCAGTATTGTGGAAATAAACGGCGAATGGTATATCTTTTATCACAGACATACCAATGGCAGCTGGTTCAGCAGACAGGGTTGTTTTGAAAAGATTCAATTTGCAGAGGATGGAACTATTCCTCAGGTCGAGATCACATCGGGTGGTTCTAAGGAAGAGCCTTTGGTTGGAAAGGGTGAATACCCAGCTCATATAGCCTGCCATCTGTTCTATCCGCAAGAGTCTAACCGTCGGTTCCCGAAGATAACTCAGGATGGAAAAGATGGAGACCAAGAGCCCGGATATATTACTGACATGCACGATTCAGCAACCGCTGGATTCAAGTACTTTGACTGCCGGGGAATCCAGAAGGTTAAAATTAAGGTTCGCGGATATTGCCGGGGACATTTTGAAGTAAAAACCGCTTGGGACGGTGAAGTGTTAGGTACGATCCCTGTTCACTTTACGAATGTTTGGAAGGAATACTCCGCTGATATTGCCATTCCCGATGGAGTGCAGGCATTGTATTTCACCTTCCGGGGTCAGGGACCGGCCAGTTTGCTGTCCTTTACACTTGAATAGCTATAGGGATCACATTACAGGGAGGTATTGTTCTTGGCGAAAGGTATAGCTATGCCTACTAGCCCCCATCCGTCAGCTTGGGTTTACCAAGCTGACGAAGCTGAACTTTCTGGAGGTGCGAGAATAGAATCCAGAAACCAGGGCTATACAGGACAAAAAGGGTATGTTGGGGGATATTTTAACAGCAGTACTGCTGCCACAACTTTCAGGGTAGAAGTTCCCGCTGATGGCGAATATTATATATCTCTGCGCTATGCAGCAGGAGCAGCAGGAAACTGGAACGCAGATCGGGTGGTCGGCTTATCCATTAACAATGAAGAGGTTAAGCACGTTAAATTTAAGAGCGTCAGCCAATCATGGGATGTCTGGTCTGAGTGTGTGCAAAAAGTACAGCTCAAGGCAGGCCTGAATACAATTACGTATATGTGTTTAACAGAGGATGACAACTCGGACTGCATTAATCTTGATCGGTTGTCAGTATGGCCGCATGATCCAAATCCCACCATAACCAATATCGTCTTTGATAAAAGCGCATATATCGTTAGTAAAAACTATACAATTCAAAGCAAAATATTTCAGGTTGACTCTAACGGAGTGCAGCTTGAAAACACTGATCCTGTTGTATTTAGTTCAACTGATCCCAAGGTGATCACAGTTGATGAGCAGACAGGATTGATTAAGGGAATTAGTGAAGGCAGAGCGGTAATTCAAGCTCACTGCAAAGGTTTCAGCGCGGAAGCGGTTGTAATGGTGGAGGAAAATCCTTCGGTAAAAGTGGATTTTGCCTCAGTGACCCGGGCTGTCGATCCTAGTTTATTTGGGTATATTTTGACCCCTAATTATGATGTTCCAGACAGCCGCATGACCCTGCTGGGACCACTGTTGAATCGTGAGACCATTCCTGCTCAGAATTTCCAGGCGATCAGCGATTTAGACGGTTCGTATTACGTTTATGAGGACAGCATCTTGCAGCGAAGTTTGGAGTCGTACCATCGGGCAAAAGCCAATGGCCTGAAGTGGTATATGCTTTTGGGTATGAGCCCATCCTGGTCAGCACCGAGTGGAGGCCCTATTGATTCCTGGAAGAATGAACCAAAGAAGTCGCCGATTGAGCAAGCAAGATTCAAGCAGTACATTAAGGATGTGCTCCAATACTATAAAGATCATGGTGCTAAGCCTGATTTTGCTGACTTAACCAATGAATACTGGACAGGAACAGAAGAAACTTTCAAAGGTAATTGGGAAGCGCTGCGGGAAGTGTATCCAGACTTCATTCCGGCAGTAGGTCCGGGTGGTGTTGGATTTGATGGAATTCCCGATTTCTATATTCCTTATGCAAGCGCCAATCAGATCACTATTGAAGGACCAGCATGGCATGAATTTTGGGTCCACGACCGCTATGCATCCTTTAACCATCTCCAGGAACGCAAGAAAGTAATTGAAGAGCTGCAGCGTCAGCATCCAGAAACTAATGGAATTTATATTGTCTGGGAAGAAAACAATGCAGGTTCAAAGGATCCCACGGACTGGACCCGCAGTATGGCCAACGTGATCAGGGTTGGTGTAACCCAAAACATTAAGGGCTGTTTGGAGCCCCGCAATGCCAATGGGATGAGCGATTTACTGACTACAAATGTTCTTCAGGAGAATCCTGCAGCCAGGCGCCCGATCTGGTGGGTGTACTATCTATTTTCACAGATGTCGGGAGAGTATGTTGCGGTTGATACGAAAGGTACAGAAGATTTTACAGCTGCAGCCTGCATGGATGATGCTGAATTAAAAATTGTTTTTGCGAAAAATGACTGCGCTGGGTCTGTTGAAATGCAGTTGAAAGATCAGCCTTTTGCTGGACAAGATATCAGAGTTGATCTCTATAAGATTACTGATAGTGAAAATAATGGTTTAGAGTATCAATATAGTCTCGGACCAATCTCTGCATCGGACTCAGAACTCGAACTTGCTATTGAAAATGTAAATGCAAACGAAACTTGGTTGGTGGTAATTAAGCGGTCCAACACCCGGCCCAGCTTCTTCCATCCTTTGACACCTGATGACGGGGAAGTAGTAACCGCTGAACCTACCCTAACTTGGTCCCACGCTCAAGATGCGGTCAGCTATACCATCAAAGTTGCTGAGGATCGGGACTTTACTAGGCTGGTACTTAGCGAATCTGGAATCAAAACCACCAGCTATACAGTTAAAGAAAGCTTAGAAATTGGCCGCAGATATTACTGGACTGTTTTGGCTGAGAATGAACATGGAGTGAGACCTGTATCTAATAATGCTTTCTACACTTTCCTAGTGGGAGAAAGTGATAAAGTCCCGGGCCAATTTGGTCCCTATCTGCCTTCCTTAAATGCTCCAAATCAGCCGATCAGACCTGAATTTCAGTGGTCTCCGGCCTATAACGCTGACTCTTATCGTTTAGTGGTGTCGACAAATCCAGATTTGTCTGATCCGGTGATCAATAAATCTGGCCTGACCACTGCTAGGGACACTGGTATGTATGGGCCGAACTCCTTGTATTATTATCAACCTGAGCTGGATCTGGATTATGATACCCAGTATTACTGGATGGTATATGCAGTTAATGCTCATGGAGAGCGACCAATGAACGGACCGGTGCGTTACTTTACTACAAAAGCTGCTGGTGACGAACCGAAGGAATTCAATTTAACTGCACCAGCAGATGGCGCAGTTAGTATTCAGGCTAGAGCCGAGCTCAGCTGGGAACCATCTAAAAATGCATTTTTCTACAAGCTGGAGGTATCGCCCAATCCAGATCTGTCAGATCCAATCATTGTTCGGGATCGGATGATTTATCATAAATATAC
>FZPS01000153.1_pt38 | contig 70219 bp, 63 predicted proteins | sample 1817821 | NCBI WGS metagenome assembly FZPS01 (sample SAMEA104158645, study PRJEB21678) | metagenome | place: Germany | collected 2015-04-21
GAAGAAGATTAAACAGGAGAAGGATATAGAAAAAATGAATATCCAAGATTTATAGTAAATACACTGTTATGGCTGTTATCCATGATATAGGCACCCTCCATTACTACGACCATGCGATTCATTACTTACTAAAGCTACCTATTCTACCAAATCCTTGGAAAAATCTTCTATGGGTGTTATAATCTATAGGTAAGTGTGGTAATCTTAATAAGAGATAGAAATCTTACACTTAGTAGTTGATTGGAGATGGTGATATGGAACTAATTGAGGGTATAATGACCAGGAGAAGTATTAGGCACTTTACTGGAGAGCTTATAAGTGATGAGCAATTAGATACAATACTAAGGGCTGGATTTCAAGCTCCTTCTGCTCATAACTATCAACCTTGGGAATTTATTGTCCTAAGGGACAAGGAAAAACTTAAGACAATTAAAGACTTCCATAGACATGCCAAAATGATAGATAGTGCAGGTACAGCCATCGTTGTTTGTGGAGATAATAAGAAACAAGACAATAGGGGCTTGTTAGTAGCTGATACATCAGCAGCAATTCAAAATATGCTACTGGCTGCTCATGGATTAGGCCTAGGAGCAGTATGGTGTGGAATCTATGATATCAAAGACTATGTCCTTAATCTTAGTAGCTTATTAAATCTACCAGAGCATATATTGCCAGTGGGAATAGTGGTAGTCGGGAATAAGATAAAGGACAGAAGCATCCAGGACAGGTACGATAAAAATAAGATACACTATGATAGCTGGTAGAAATGAATTTATGACAAAATAAGATTGGTGGGTGAACATGACTAGAAGGACTATATTCATTTTATTAATTCTTAGTATAGCAATCCTAATATTTGGTTGTTCTAAGAAGGATGGCGAGATTCCAGATGAAAATAAACAAGGAGGAGCAGAAATGGTTTTAGAACAATTGAAAATGCCTGAAGCGGGTGAAGAGATAGCAATCATAAAGACAAATCATGGGGATATAAAGGTTAGGTTATTTCCTAAAATAGCTCCAAAGGCAGTAGAGAACTTTAAAACCCATGCCAAAAATGGTTATTATGACGGTGTGACCTTCCATAGGGTCTTCAATGAGTTCATGATTCAAGGTGGAGACCCAGAAGGAACAGGTAGGGGAGGCCAAAGTATTTGGGGCTCACCTTTTGAAGACGAGTTTGATATCAACTATCACAACCTTAGAGGGGCCTTATCCATGGCAAATGCAGGACCAAATACCAATGGCAGTCAATTCTTTATAGTGCAAAAAACTGATGCTGGTGATAAATTTATAGAGCAGATGGAGGATATAGGCGAAAAGGGAGGTTTTCCTGAAGCTGTAGTGGAGGCCTACAGGGAGTTAGGCGGTACGCCTTGGCTAGATTACCAACATACAGTATTTGGCCAAGTATTTGAAGGAATGGATGTAGTAGATACCATTGCAATTGTGGAAGCTGACTCAAACGGTAGGCCAGCAGAGCCTGTGATCATGGAGACTATAGAGATTAGGAAATATCAATAATACTACAAGGTCAATCAAAATGATTGACCTTGTTTATTTAAAAATCTGATTCAAATATGATTTGTCTATAGATATTTTACTATGGTATAATCATAAAAAAATAGCCGATTGACATATTATATAGGAGATTGTTAAGGGGAAATTCAAATGACTGGGAATGTAGAAATAATTATAAGATTGATCTTGGCCTCTATCTTAGGTGGCCTTATAGGATTAGATAGGGAATCTACCAATAGACCGGCAGGTTTTAGGACCCATATATTGGTAGCCATAGGCTCTGCCTTGATTATGATGGTTTCAGTGGATAATGCCAAGTATGGGGCAGATCCTTCCAGGATAGCTGCCCAGGTAATAAGTGGAATAGGTTTTTTAGGAGCCGGGACCATATTAAGAACGGGCACCAATATTGAAGGTTTGACCACAGCTGCCAGTCTCTGGGTTTGTGCAGGCATTGGTCTGGCTGTTGGTAATGGGTATTATCTAGGTGCAGTAGCCACCACCCTAATTGTCCTGTTTTTCTTAAAAAATTCTAGAGCCTTTGAAAGAATGTTTCTCAAAGGCAATTTCAAAAATATCCAGGTAATTGCCTTAACTAGGGCTGGACTTATCGGAGATATAGGGACCTTATTTGGTAGGCATCATATCGTGATTAAGGATATTTCCATAGTCAGCCTAGAGGATGAAGGGATATTTAAAGAAGAGATACACTTTACCTTAAAGCTACCCAGCAATGTAGATCTGGATAGGGTAATGGGGCAATTAGCCTTGATTGACGGTATTTTAAAGGCTAAGATAGATGATAGAATCATAGATAATACTAAAAGTTGATAAGCTTATGTAGATGGAATGACTAGGTCATTCCATTTTCTTTATATAGGTTCTACTCAAGCCACCTAGTAAATCTTTTTTCTACTATGGCTATGAGCTTATACATAAGGGCTGATATTAGGGCCAGTATTACTACACCCATCATGACAATATCAAGCTTGAAAACCTGGCTGCCGTAGACGATTATATAGCCTATTCCAGCCTTGGAAACTAAGAATTCTCCAACTATTACTCCAACCCAAGACAAGCCTATGTTTATTTTTAAGGTGCTTATCAAATCAGGTATGGAGGATGGGAGTACTAGTTTTCTTAATACTTGAAACTTACTGGCTCCAAAAGTATTTAAAAGTTTGATCTTGTCACTATCTGTGGATATGAAACTGTTATACATATTCATAATAGTAACCACGATTGAAACTGATATGGCGGTAACTATGATACCTGAGTATCCAGCCCCTACCCAGATGATAATTATAGGTGCCAGGGCAGTCTTAGGCAGGCTATTTAGCATGACTATATAGGGATCAAAGACCTTGGCCCAGTAGTCCGACCACCAGAGTCCTATGGAGATTAATAGACCCAAGATTGTAGCCAAGGAAAACCCCACAATGGTTTCTGCAACTGATACAAAGACATGGTGAAGTAAATTGCTTCTTGTCAAATATTCCAAGAAGAGTTTCCAGATCCTAGATGGACTGCTCATGATAAAGGGGTCTATCCACTTGAAGTATGCAGCAACTTCCCACAAAATGAGACCAAGGAGTAATAATCCAACCTGTACAAGAAAGATAGATTGCTTTCTCTTTTTTAACTTTAACAAATATCTCTCATGACTTTTAGAAATAGTTTTCTCAGACATGAATATCAAGCTCCTTCCATATATCATTGAAATAGTACCTGAACTCTGGAGCTTCTCTACACTTTAGTGGGGTCTTCTTACCCTCACAAGTCAATTTGATTTCAAATATCTTTTTTACAGTTCCAGGTCTTTGACTAAGGACAACCACCCTATCGGATATACTTATGGCCTCTGCTATGTCATGGGTTACCATAATGGCGGTTTTCTTCTCTCTTTTTAATATGGTACCTATTTCATCTGATATAGCCAGCCTAGTTTGATAGTCTAATGCAGAAAAAGGCTCATCTAATAAAAGTAAATCAGGTTCAAGTAACAAGGTTCTTATCAAAGCTACCCTTTGTCTCATACCACCAGATAATTGATAGGGATAGGAATATATAAAATCACCTAATCCATAATTATGGAGCAACTCTTTAGCCTGGTCCAATACTTTATCCTTCAACTTTCCCTGTATTTCCAGGCCTATGATTACGTTATTCAAGATATTTCGCCATTCAAATAAGTGGTCTTTCTGAAACATATATCCTACATTTTTTAAGGGTTTGTCTACTTTAAAGCCATTTACTCTAACTTCACCTGTAGTTGGCTTTATTAAGCCAGAAATTATTGATAGTAAGGTGGATTTTCCACAACCACTGGGACCAACTATACCAATAATCTCATTTTCATAGATGTCTAGATTTATATCCCTTAAGGCTTCGGTCTCTTCTTCCAATGTGTGGTAGGTTATCCCTAGATTCTTAATTTCCACTAGTTTCTCACTAGCCATCTTCTCCCTCCTCAATATGAAATCTATATTACTTATCTTATTCAGAACTTCTTTCATTGGTGAAATTATAAATTAAATATAATAAATCTAGATTTCATGGTATAATTAAAAGGTTAATAGCTATAAGGAGTGACGAGGATGCATCAATATAAGGGTAAATTAATAGTTCACACAGGGTCCATGTTTTCGGGAAAGACCTCAAGTCTAGAAAAGGATATGAAAAGATTCGCCATTGCTGGGTATGATACAATAGCCTTCAAGCCATCAATCGATACCAGGCATAGGGAATCAATAATTGTAACACATGATAACACAAGCCTACAGGCAGTATTAGTCGATGGCATCGATGATATTATTGATTATTGTAAGGAGAAAAACCCCAAGGTAATCGCCATAGATGAGGTTCAATTTTTAAATGGAGGAGTAAAAAAGATCTTAGACTCCATAAATTCATTATTAGATCAGGATATCACCGTAGTAGTTGCCGGTCTAGATATGGATTTTACAGGACAACCCTTTGAAATAGTCAAGGAGTTAATGCCTATAGCAGATTATCTATATAAGCACCATGCGGTATGTGTCAAGTGTGGAACAGATGCTTGGGTAAGCCATAGAAAGACTAAGGACAAGGAGAGGGTTGTAATAGGGGCTTCTAAGGAGTATGAGCCCTTGTGTAGAAGATGCTTTAAAGAAGAGAAGGCCCTAGAAGATGCCATAGTTAATAAAAATCAGGTCTCCTTTGATGAATTGAATAGCCTAGATACTTAAAAAAAATAGTCTGGTAATTACCAGACTATTTTTCATGGAAGGTCAATGCCTCCCTACGTAGGCCGACACTTAAGCATATTCCAATTCCTATCATATTTACCAGCATGAAGGTCCCTCCATGACTGATAAAGGGTAGGGGGATACCGGTTATTGGCATCAGACCAATAGTCATCCCTATATTTTCCCAGATGTGAAAGACAAATATGGCTGCTATACCTATGACCATCAGGGAACCAAATAAATCCTTGGAGTTTTTCGCTAATCTTATCAGGCGGGATATAAGTATGAAATAGAGACCTATAAGGCTAACTCCGCCAATAAAACCCAGTTCCTCCACTAGGACAGCAAAGATGAAGTCAGTCTGTTTTTCAGGGATATATTCAAACTGGGTAAAGGAGCCTTGGAATAAGCCCCTTCCGAAAATCTTTCCAGAGCCTATTGCTATCTTACCTTGTAGGGCCTGATAACCCGTTCCAGTGGGGTTTCTTTCGGGTTCTAAGAAGTCAAAGAACCTGTCCCTCTGATAATCATCCAGCCTAAACCAGAGAATAGGTAGGGCTGCTAGCCCAGCCAAGACTGCCATACCTATGTATTTCCACTTTATTCCTGCAACAAAGAGCATAATGGCAATAAAGAATATAAATACCAGGGCTGTACCAGCATCTGGTTGTAGTAGTATTAGGGCTACTGGTAGTCCTGCAAAGGCAAGTACCTTTAAGAGGGTGAAGGGCTCGTTTAGCTTATCCTTATTGTTGTCTATATATTTGGCTAGAGAAATAACTAGGCCTATCTTAACAAATTCAGAGGGTTGGAAACTTACTGGTCCAACTTGAAGCCAGGACCTAGCCCCCCAATCATCTTCACCAAATCCAAAGAGTAAAACCGCAACTAGCAGGAGAATACATACAAAATATATGGGTAAATACATTTTTCCCAGGAAGCTGTAATCCAAAAGGACTAAAAATGCTATTGCCAGTAGTCCAATTATTATGGCTATAATTTGTGATTTCATATATGAGTTTGTCCCATAACTTAGGGTAGCTGATTTAAGTATAACCAAACCGTATATACATAAAATTGCCATTGTAATAAACAAGACAAAATCAAACTTTTTAAAGGATTTAAGTTTAAAATTGAACATCCAAAACTTCCTCTCATTATACTAAAAGAATTATATCATATTTAATATCTTTTAAACAGTTTAAAATACTTCCAAATATGATATCATAAACTAGGTAGTCATTTTTATAGGAAAGACTCCATTAGATCCTTGTGACTAGAGATTATAAGATATGAGGTAGTAAGATGTTGGATTTAAGGCAATTTATAATAGAAAAATCTAAGGAAGTAAACATAGACATAATAGGGTTTACAAATGGTGAACCCCTGATGGATATAAGGGATTATCTGGGTTACAGGATTAATCATGGAATAAGTACTGAATTTGAAGAGGCTGATATAGAAAAAAGGATAAACCCCAGGTTAACATTTCCAGACTGTAAATCTATCATAGTCATAGGCCTATCCTACAATGTAGATTATGCTAGTTCTGAAACGGATATCCTTAAGGGGAGACTCTCTAAATCATCCTGGGGATTGGATTATCATGGGGTTTTAAGGGCTAGGATGGAAGACCTTGTCCAGGAAATAAAAAAGAAGGTAGACTTTAGCTATAAGTACTTTGTTGATACGGGTCCCCTTGTAGATAGGGAACTAGCTAAGAAGGCTGGAATAGGCTACTATGGGAAGAATTGCTCCATTATAAATGAAGAATATGGTTCATTTATCTTCTTGGGTTATATCTTAACTGACCTAGATATTAAAATCAGGGAAAGGGAAGTGATAGATGCTTGTGGTGACTGTACCCTATGTATTCAAGCCTGTCCTACTGGTGCTCTGGCAGAACCGTATAAGTTGAGACCAAAAAGATGTATTTCCTATCTTAGTCAGACAAAGAACCCCATACCTGATGAATTATTAAGGAAGATGGGGACTAATATATACGGCTGTGATACCTGCCAGGTGGTATGTCCTAAGAATAAAAATGTAAAGAAGTCCCTCCATAAAGAATTCATACCTGAAAAGACTAGGGGTATAGTAGATATAAAAGAGCTGCTTGTCATGTCCAATAGACAATTCAAGGACAAGTATGGCTCCATGTCAGGAGCTTGGAGGGGGAAGAATATTCTAAAGCGAAATGCAATAATCGCCCTAGGAAATATGAAGGACAAGGCTAATATAGTATTATTAAGGAAGGAAAGGGAAAAAGGTAATGAATTCCTGAACCCCTATATAGACTGGGCCTTGAAGAGATTAATGGGTGAATAATTAACTAGTCGGGGTGAAATAGATGGTTATAGGTGCATGTGAGATAAAGCTTCAGATCTATGAAGCCAACTCTTTGAAAGAAAAAAGGCATACAGTCAAGAGCTTAATAGGCAGACTCAAATCTAGGTTCAATATCTCCATAGCAGAAATTGGGCTATATGACAGCTGGCAGACCAGCATTATTGGATTTGCTTGTGTAACCAATGATTCGCAACATGCTAATGAGATTATATCTAAGGTTTTAAAATTTGTAGATGGTGACAGTAGGCTTGAGATTCTAGATTACAATATAGAGATTTTATAGGTGATAAAATGAAGAAGATATTGAGTAAGGAAGAGATTAACAAAGTTTTAGAAATATTAAGGGATTTGTATCCAGACGCTAGGGCAGAGCTTGATTTTACTAATCCCTTCGAGTTGCTAATAGCTACCATATTGTCTGCCCAGTGTACAGATGTCCAGGTAAATAAGACAACCTCTAAGCTATTTAAGGAATATAAGACTCCTAAAGACTACTTAACCATGACTGAAAAAGAGCTGGGTAAAAAGATCTATAGTTGTGGCTTTTATAAGACCAAGAGTAAAAACATTTTAGAGACCTGCAGAATCCTTGTTGAGGAGTACGACAGCCAGGTTCCAGATACCATAGAGGACCTGATGAAACTTCCTGGGGTTGGCAAGAAGACTGCAAATGTGGTTGTTAGCAATGCATTCGGCACACCAGCCATTGCTGTGGATACCCACGTCTTTAGAGTATCCAATAGGATTGGACTAGCTGATAGTAAAAATGTTGAGGATACTGAAATTGATTTGATGAAGAACATAGATAAGGATTTGTGGATTGATGCTCATCATCAGCTTATCTTCCATGGAAGAAGGATGTGCAAGGCAAGAAATCCCTTGTGTGAAGAATGTCCTATTAATCCCTACTGTTTTTATTATAAAAAATTATAGTCTTGCACTAATATTTGAAGTCTGATATTATAAGATTTAACAATAGAATATTGAGTCCATTTGGACATAGGGAAAGTGGTAAAAGCCACTGCAGCCCCCGCTACTGTGAATGGGGACGAAACCAACAAGAACCACTGGGAAACTGGGAAGGTGTTGGGAGTAGGACGATCCATGAGCCAGGATACCTATTTCTATTAAATTGCCTCGGAGGGAGGGATGAGATATTTATGATATAAACTTATCCTACTATAGGCATAAGTTTTTTCTTTTTATGACCTAGTAATTTCCAACAATAATATTTCTTAGGAGGTTAAAAATGAAAAGAAGTACAAAAATCATTTCATTGTTTTTGGTTATAATGATTGTTTTGACAGGACTTGTAGCTTGTGGAGGAAAAGAGCCTGCTAATGAGCAGGAACCACCAGTAGAAGATCCTCAAGATGAAGTAGTGGATGAAGAAGAAACAGATGGTTTTCCCTTAGAGATAGAGGATGCCTTCGGCAACAAGGTTACCTTAGAAAAGGCACCAGAGAGAATCATATCCTTGGCACCAAGCCATACTGAAATCTTATTTGCCCTGGGTTTAGGAGAAAAGATAGTTGGAGTTACTTCCTTCTGTGATTATCCTGAAGAAGCCTTGGAGGTAGAAAAAATAGGAGATTTCAGCGGAATGAATTTTGAAAAGATAATTGAGTTAGAACCTGATTTAATAGTCAACTATGGTGAATTAAATGAGGATGATAGCAAGGTATACAGTGAAGCTGGTATTCCAGTATTATGCTATATGCCAGAATCAATTGATGAAGTATTAGAAACCATCACCCAAATTGCCCTTGCAACAGGTGCAGTTGAAGAGGGAGAGTCCTTGACCAAGTCTATGGTAGAAAAAAGAGACGAGATAGTTAATAAGGTTAAGGATACCGAAAAGGTTAGGGTTTTCTATGAGATCTGGCATGAGCCCTTACAAGCAGCCGGAGCTGGTTCCTTTGTTGATGGCCTAATAGAATTAGCTAATGGAGACAATGTGGCCAGGGATGCTGAAGGAATGTATCCTAACTACGATATGGAGCAACTTATAGAAAACGACCCTGAAGTTTACTTAACATCTATCGACGTTCCAGAAAAAACAGCTGAATCCATAGCAGCTAGGCCTGGCTATGATGAGATTACTGCCATAAAAAATGGAGAGATCTATCTACTTGATGGGAATATCATGTCAAGGCCTGGACCAAGAATTATTGAAGCATTAGAGTTAATTGCTAAAACTATTCATCCAGAAGTTTTTGAATAAAATGAGGTTATAAAATTGAAAGCGAAGACCAGCAGATACAATCTAATAATAACTATGTTAGTTATCGCATTGATTTTCTTTATAGGTTTGTTTACAGCTATAGGAACTGCTAAGGTAAGTGTTGGAGACATTTTCAAGATTATAGTATCTAAGATACCTTTAATCAATGAACAGATAGACTTGTCCAACATACCCAGCACCTCTGTGTCCATAATATGGAATCTTAGATTGCCCCGGGTCCTACTAGGGGCCATGGTTGGTGCCAGCCTATCCATGGCTGGTGCCACCTTCCAGGGCATGTTCAAAAATCCCATGGCTGATCCCTATGTAATAGGTATATCCTCAGGTGCAGCCTTAGGTGCAGCCTTAGCCATAGTTTTTAGAATTGATCTTGGTATTTTGGGTTTTTCAACCATCAGCATCTTTGCCTTTGGTGGTGCCTTGCTGGCAGTTTCTGTTGTTTACAACATCGCCCGAATAAAGAATAAGGTTCCAGTAACTACCTTACTATTAGCTGGTGTTGCAGTAGGACAATTTATGACTGCCATCATGTCCTTTATGATGATTATGTCAGATAAGGATATGGTAAAGATTACATATTGGACCTTGGGTAGCCTAGCTGGAAAGGGCTGGGAACCAGTGCTCAAAATGAGTTTACCATCGATATTATGCATGGTTATTATTGGTTTCTATGCAAAGGATTTAAATATCCTATTAACAGGAGAAGAATCTGCCCAAAGTCTAGGGGTAGATGTGGAAAGGACCAAGCGATATATCCTTCTCTTGGGAACCTTTATAACTGCTTTAAGCGTATCTGTTGGTGGTATCATAGGATTTGTTGGCTTAATCGTGCCCCACATAGTAAGATTATTGGTTGGGCCTGACCATAGGATTCTCCTCCCAGCATCTGCTTTTTTAGGAGCTATCTTTATGATATTTGCCGATACCCTAGCTAGGACTTTAATCTCTCCTATAGAGATACCCGTTGGGATAATTACTGCCTTGTTTGGGGGTCCGTTTTTTATATATCTATTAAAGACCAAAATGAAAAGTATATAGAAGGTAGTGGAAAAAATGTATGCATTAGAAGTAAAGAATCTTCAATTTGGATATAGGGATAATTTAGTAATTAGGGATATTAGCTTCAAGATCAAGGCGGGGAGCTTTGTCAGTATAATAGGACCCAATGGTTCAGGGAAATCAACCCTACTAAAAGCCCTGAACAATATATATAGGCCTCAAAAGGGTAGTATCCTACTCTACAATAGGGACATACTTTCATATAAAAAGAAGGACTTGGCTAGGAAGATAGCCCTTGTGCCCCAAGACACCAGTATAGACTATGAGTTTACTGTAGAAGATATCGTCATGATGGGGAGACATCCATATAAGGGACGTTTTGAGCGGGAAGATGAAAGCGATTACAAGATAGTAAAGGAAGCCCTGGAACTAACCAATACTTTGACCTTAAAGGATAGGATTATCAACCAAATTTCAGGGGGAGAGAGGCAAAGGGCTATCATTGCCAAGGCCCTGGCTCAGAAACCAGCCATGATTCTCTTGGATGAGCCAACATCAAATCTTGATATTAACCATCAGATGGATATATTGAACATCCTCAAAAAATTGAATGAGGAGAATGGTCTTACGGTAATACTTGTAATACATGATATAAATTTGGCTGCCAGATATTCCCATGAGATAATTCTTTTAAGGGAAGGAAGGATTGTGGGAATGGGGACACCTGAAGAAGTTATTACTGTTGAAAACATAGAAAACACCTACAATATGAAGGTAGCCATTGAGAAAAATAAGTATACTGATACCGTCCATCTAACCCCCATTGAGATTAAAGAGAAGAAAAGAAAGTCAGGATTTAACAAGGTTCACCTTATCTGCGGTGGTGGTTCAGGGCAAGAAATCATTAATAAACTCTATTCCCAGGGATTTGACTTGTCCCTAGGTGTTTTGAATATAGGGGACTCTGACTGGGAACATGGTAGGAGTCTAAACCTTCCCATGGTTGAAGAGCAACCCTTTTCAGGGATAAGCGACGGAGCCCACAGAAGGAATATAGATGTGATGGCTAAATCTGATATTATCGTAATTTCCAATGTTCCTATAGGTTCTGGAAACTTAAAGAATCTAGAGGGAGCTAAGCAGGCCTTGATGGAGGGCAAGAAGGTTTATTACTTAGGTGAAGACACTATGGCTTATGACTATACCAAGGGGGAGGCAAAAAAACTAATAGATGAGATGATAGATTATGGGATGGAATCTATTCAATCAATCGATGAGTTAATTAAAAGAATAAATTAGATGAGGTAATTCTAGAAAGGCTAGGATTACCTCTTTTTTAAAAATTATACAATTATGATAATCATTTGTAACTTTTCTTAAAATCTCTTGGTGTATAATAGGGACAAGTGAAAATCTAGGAGGGATTCTATGGAATTAATCTTGGAACATATTTGTAAATCTTTTGATGATAAGGAGGTTTTAAGCGACATTAACTTTACTTTTCAGCAGGGCAAGATATATGCTCTACTTGGGAGGAATGGGGCAGGAAAAACCACCTTATTTAATATTCTAGCTGAAGAGATAGAAAGGGACATGGGAGAGGCCTACCTATCCATAGGTAAAGAAAGAAAAAGACTATCCATTGATGACTTATCCTATATGTATTCGGAACCAGTACTACCAGATTTTTTAACTGGTTATGAATTTATTAAATTCTTTATGGATATAAATATGGACAAGTTGGATGCGGATATTACAATTGATGATTATTTTAACCTTATTGACATCAATGAAAGTGATAGACATAAGCTTATTAAGGCCTACTCAAAGGGGATGAAAAATAAACTACAGATGTTGATGTTCCTAATAATCAGACCTCCTGTAATCCTATTGGACGAGCCCTTAACCTCCCTAGATGTGGTAGTTGCCTTGGAAATTAAAAGGTTATTAAGGGAGATTAGGAAGGACCATATTATAATATTTTCCACCCATATTCTTCAGTTGGCCAAGGACCTATGTGATGAGATTGTAGTATTAAATGAAGGTGTATTAAGTTTATTGGACAGGGACCATCTTGAGAATCCAAACTTTGAAGATGAAATTATTGAATTACTTAAGGAGAAGGATACCAATGCTTAAGGCCTTACATATAATAAATAGGGTAAAGATATCCTCAAGACTCAACAGTCTACTGTATTTCATTAAAAAACTCCCCATCTTAAAGAGGAAATTAAGAACCACAAACTATTCTTTTTTAAAACTCAAGGGGGCTATTGGAATTATATCTATTCCTTATAATATTGTGAGTACATTTTTAAAAGGCTTCTTGGTATTTTTTACAACCATGTACTTACCTAGTAACTTCCTTGCCAAAGAGAAGGCAGCTATAGCATTACCGACCCTGATATTTTTCTTTTATTTTGTTTTAAGGCTTGTTAGCTCCTATATGCTGGAGTTTGATTTAAACAAGTTTATCATGGTCAAGCAGATGAGAATGAATGCAAGGGAATACTCCTTGGCTACTATTTTTCCAGAGGAAATCCTCAAACTAATAAGCAAGGTTATTATTTTTATCTTATTCTTAGAGTTTGGTACATTCAAGATGTATGGGATTACTTTGGCTATATCGATATTTTCCTTTGCCATGTTTACTGAGGCAATACATTTGTACCTGTTTGATAAATTCGATTTCACAATTTATAAACACAATGTACTCCTAGTTATTTTATACTTAATGATAGTATTTGTAGGGTATATACTGGCTTTTGGGTCATCAATTGAGATATTCTTTATGATACTTACTAGTCCTGTCTTTTTTATTGTGACAATTATTTTAGGTATCTGGGGAAGCATTTATATACTTAAATATAAGGATTATTATAGGGTAATAAATAAGACAAATAATATAGAGTTTTTAGATAACCAAAAGGAACTTACCAAAGATATATATTTTAATGAAGTTAAGATTAAGGAGAAGGATTTTTCTGATGAAGATTTGAGGATAGATAAGTTTACCAAGAAAGAGGGTTATAGCTATTTGAATGCAATCTTTTTTGATAGGCATAAAAAAATGGTGTATAAGCCTATGATGATAAAAAGCATCTTTATAGCTGTACTATTCATCATCGCAGCCCTTGTAACGGAGTTGTTCCATAAGGAAGTGGGACCCATAATAGGTAGATTTTCATTTGAGTCCTTTAATATGTTTGTCTTTCTTATGTATGTGCTTTGTAATTCTCAAAGGCTTATAAAATCCATGTTCTACAACTGTGATTTATCACTTTTGAGATATGGATTCTATAGAAGGGGAGATGCCCTGTTAAGGATGTTCTTTTTAAGGCTTTTGAGGATAATCTATAGCAACCTAGTACCTACAACAGTTTTGGTTCTAGGATTAGGCTACAATATACTTAAATATACTGAGATGGGATTTTCAGATCTAATACCAATAGTACTTTTATTATACGCCCTGGCTATGTTTTTTTCCGTCCATTATATTTTTATGTACTATATATTTCAGCCCTTTACATCATCCTTAGAAGTAAAGAGCCCCTTTTACTCCTTCATCAACTTCCTAGTGTACTTTATATCATATATGTTGATTCAGGTGCCTGCTCCATCAATAGTATTTTTACCTATGGTGATTGGGTTCTTACTTGTTTACACTGCCATTGCAGTTATCTTGGTATATAAAAAGGCACCTAGGACCTTTAGGATTAAATAGTTAGAAGATTATAGATCTGTCTTTGACCTACTTGCTACAAAAACCCAGTGAGTAATAAGTTGATTTATATTATAATAACCAAAGGAAATATATTAAACTAATAAACGGAGGCAACCAGAAATGGATAATAACAAAAAACCATTGAAGCTGATACTGTTTTACGCTTTTTTGCTCATATATCTAGAAATAATCCTTAGAATATTTACAATCGGAGCTATTGGATTTAGAGATCTATTAATAATTGGACTATTTAGCATTTCCTTTGGAATAATAATATTTACCCTGGTAGACTTGTTCAAAAGTAAGGCTAAGTATATTATCTCAAGCATTATAATCTTCTTAACCACAGTTTTATTTGCATCTCAGTTGGTTTATTATAAGATTTTTAAGATGTTTTATATAATTTACTCCGTTGGCAAGGCAGGCCAGGTCTTTGAGTTTTGGCGAGAAGCTCTTAGTGGGATAACTCAGAGTATATTACCAATAATTTTACTATTTCTACCCTTCTTTATTTCAATAATCTTTAGAAAGAAACTCTTTTACCCTGGTAGAAGTCGTATAGGATATAAGCTGATACTGGTAGTACTAATTGTTGCTTTTCATGTACTGGGCCTTGTTAGGGTCCATGCTGATGGTAAGGACCCCAACACAGCATATGATGTTTATTATAGGACCAACTTCCCCCTATTATCGGTGGAGAAATTGGGTTTGATGACAAGTATGAGGTTGGATGTGCAGAGAAAGTTAACTGGCTGGAGTCCTCATTTAAGTGTGGATGCCCCTATCCCTACGGATGAAGATCCAATTGAAGAGCCTATTGATGAGGAGCCAGAAGTGGTAATCGAATACAATACCATGGATATAGATTTTGATGAACTAATAGCTAGTGAAGAGGATAGTGGAATTATTGACATGCACAACTACTTCAAAAATGTCCCTCCTACAGCTAAGAATGAATATACAGGCATCTATGAAGGATATAACCTAATATTCATCACAGCTGAGGGATTCTCCCATTATGCAATACATGAAGAGCTTACCCCAACCCTATATAAAATGCAACAAGAGGGCTATAACTTCACCAACTTCTACACTCCTATATGGGAGGTAAGTACACTAGATGGTGAATATGTAGCAACAACAGGCCTAATCCCTAAAAGTGGAGTATGGAGTTATACTGAATCTAGTGATAATTATATGTCATTTTCAATGGGGAATCAGCTGAAATCCTTAGGATACAAAACTGTAGCCTATCACAACCATACCTACAACTACTATAACCGGGATTTATCCCACCCCAATATGGGTTATGATTATAAGGGTGTAGGAAACGGTTTGACACTAAACAAGGTTTGGCCAGCCTCTGACTTAGAAATGATGGAAAAAACCATTGATGAATATATCGACTCCCAGCCTTTCCATGCCTATTACATGACTGTAAGTGGCCACTTGAGGTACACCTTCGAGGGAAATAGTATGGCAGCAAAAAATCGACATTTAGTCAAGGATTTGCCATATTCAGAGCATGTTAAGGCCTATCTTGCATGCCAGATAGAATTAGATAGAGCCTTGGAATACCTCCTTATGCGACTTGAGGAGGCAGGGATAGCTGATAAAACCTTAATAGCTCTTAGCTCAGATCACTACCCCTATGGTCTTGAAAAAGAAGAGATTGATGAGATTGCGGGACACCCTGTGGAGGAGAATTTTGAGTTATACAAGAATAGTTTTCTCCTATATACTGCTGGAATGGAACCAGAAACCATTAATAAGCCTGCTTCCAGTCTGGATATAATACCCACACTATCCAACCTATTAGGCCTAGAATATGATTCTAGATTATTGATGGGAAGGGACATATTCTCAGACTCAGACCCCTTGGTAATTTTCTTAAATAGGAGTTTTATAACTGACAAGGGATATTATGATTCAAGAACTAGGGAATTCACCAGTCGGATTGGTGAAGAGGTTAGTGACGATTATATTAATAGTATGATCAACCTAGTCAATGCTAAGTTCTACCATTCAGCCAAGATACTAGAAACTGACTATTATTACAAAGTTCTTAGAAAATCAGGAGAGGGAGTCCAATAATACTCCCTTTTTTGTAGTCTTACTCATGGAGAAGGGATTGGCTTCTTGGGATTTATAATAATTATAATAATACAGTATAAGCTCTATAACTAATGAGGATTAGGATTGTTTATAGGAGTAAGCGTGGGCAGTATAATTATATCCTTGAAAGATGGGTATAAGAGTAGGGAATATCAAAATTTCAAGAAAAAGAGCATATATTTATGTTTAAATTATATCAAATTTATGGTATATTAGCATGTGGGGAATTTGTAAAAGGAGGTAGAATATGTCATATAAATTGGTGGCTATAGATATGGATGGGACCTTATTAAACAGCAAGGGCCTTGTAAGCGACAGAACTAGACAAGCCATCCATGAAGCAAGTAAGAAAGGTGTCTATATAGTACTAGCCACTGGAAGGATTTTAAAATCAGCTATCAACCATTCCTTGAGGTTAAAGATTAATAAACCAATAATCTCATGTAATGGTGGTATAATTGTTGATGAAAATAGAAGGATAATATATGAAAGGCCTATAAAGGCAAGAGCTGTAGAAGAAGTTGCCAATCTTGGCTTTAAGAATAATATTTATTATCATTTTTATGATGAGGATAGTTTTTATTCCACTGTTTATATTGAAGAGGTATTAAACTTTTACAATAGTGCAGAATCGAAGAAAGATGGTAGTGAAGTCAAGATTAATATTTTTGAGGATATCAAGGAAGTAATAAATAATAAGATAAATGTATATAAGTTCTTGTTTCTAGACGATGATAAAGAAAAACTGGATAGTTTAAGGTCTAGACTAGAGTCTATAGAGGACATTAGTGTGTGCAGTTCCTGGGGAAATAATGTAGAAGTAATGGATAAGGAGGTTTCCAAGGGAACCAGTTTAGAATACCTCTGTAATAAATTGAAGATACCTGCTGAACAGGTTATTGCTATTGGTGACAATGAAAATGATATATCCATGATAAAGTATGCTGGCCTAGGTGTAGCCATGGATAATGGAGTTGAAAGTATAAAGTCGGTTTCAGATATAATTACTGAAAGCAATGATGAAGATGGTGTGGCAAAAGTCATTGAAAAATATATTTTATAGGCGGGGATGAAAGACATTGAGTTTAAATATAGTATTAGTTGAGCCTGAAATACCGCAGAATACAGGCAATATTGCTAGAACCTGTGCCTTAACCAATACTAGCTTGCATCTAATAAGACCTTTAGGATTTTCGGTTACTGACAAAAACCTAAAAAGGGCTGGATTGGATTATTGGCACCTAGTTGATGTGCATTATTATGATAACTTTGATGAATTGTTACAGAAATATCCTGATGGATATTTTTATTACGCAACTACGAAGGCATCTAAGAGATACTCAGACTTTAAGTATAAGGATAATAGCTTTTTTGTCTTTGGCAAGGAAACCAAAGGTTTACCTGAAGAAATAATCAAAGATAATTTAGACCGTTCTATTAGGATCCCTATGATAAGGGATCTAGGAAGGTCTTTAAACTTGGCGAATTCTGTAAATATTATAATATATGAAGCGTTAAGGCAATTAGACTTTCCAAATTTGGAATGATTAAAATCTGTGACCTAATAAAAAAATTACTTAGGAGGAATTATTATTATGGATATTGCAATACCTGTCTTTGGTGGGTTGGGGTTATTCCTATATGGCATGGCAATGATGGGAGATGGGCTACAAAAAACAGCAGGGGATAGACTTCGTAGGTTAATTGAAGTACTTACAAACAATAGGTTGATGGGAGTCTTAATAGGTACTGTGGTTACCATGATTATTCAAAGTAGTAGTGCCACCACAGTAATGGTAGTGGGTTTTGTTAATGCTGGCTTGATGACCCTACCCCAGGCTACAGGCGTTATCTTGGGTGCTAATATAGGGACAACTATAACAGCCCAATTAATAGCCTTTAATATAACAAAATATGCTCCAGTATTTGTGGGAATCGGTGTAGTGATTTGGTTATCTAGTAAAAAGCAAAAGCTGAAGGATATCTCAGACGTCCTAATTGGTGTAGGTGTTTTGTTTATTGGTATGGGAATGATGAGTAGCGGATTAAAGCCATTGGCAGAGATTCCAGCCTTCACAGAAATACTTGCACGTTTACAAAATCCTGTTTTAGGTCTAGTTGTAGGCGTGATTATGACCACAATTATACAGAGCTCAAGTGCTTCCATCGGTTTACTACAAGCAGTAGCAGGAGAAGGCTTAGTTAATATGGGTATGGCCTTTCCTATCCTATTAGGGGCTAATATCGGTACAACAACTACTGCTCTTATTTCTAGTATAGGGGCTAACCGGATGGCTAAAAGAGCTGCAGCTATCCATTTTGTGTTCAATATTTTTGGTGCAATAATATTTATGCTTGGATTCCAAACATTTATAGTGGATTTTGTTATAAAACTATCCCCTGGAGATGTCATGAGGCAGATAGCCAATGCCCATACCTTCTATAACTTCATTATTGTAGCCATATTTTTACCCTTCACTAAATTCTTAGTAATGGCAGCTGAAAAAGTATTACCAGGTAAAGATGAAATAGATGTAAAGGAAGCCATCTACTTAGATAGCAGGATTTTAGAGACCCCTAGTATTGCTCTAGGACAGGCTAGAAAAGAAGTAATCAGGATGGGAAGTTTGGTTTCTGAAAACTTAAAACTTAGTAGGGAAATCTTGGTAAATGATGATAAGAATTCGATAGAGACTGTTCTTAGTACTGAGGAACGTATTGATATGATAGAAAAAGAAATCACCAACTACCTAGTCCTACTATCAGGCAAATCATTGACTGAAGAGCAGCATGCAGCAATTAATAATTACTTATACACAATAAATGATATTGAGAGGATAGGGGACCATGTTGAAAATATAACTGAGCTAGCTGAATATAAGATTAGCCATGGTTTGGCATTTAGCCAGGAGGCTAAGGATGGCCTTAATAACTTGTTTGATAAGGCTGAAAAGGTCTTTGCAACTGCAATGGAATCCTTTGTAACGGAAGATGAGACCTTGGCTAGAGAGGTTTTGGTCCTAGAAGATGAGATTGATGAGATAGAGGAGAAGAATAGAGAGGAACATATGGATAGATTGAGCAGGATGGAATGTTTAACAGAACCAGGAGTCTTATTCTTAGATTCTTTGAGTAACCTAGAAAGGGTTTCAGACCACTCTGCCAACATAGCCATGTATGTACTAGATAAATTTAAATAATTTCTGAATCATGGGAAGTGCTATTGTGGCTATTTCATAAAATGCCTAAAGAAGCAGGGTAATGATATATTTATCCTGTTTCTTTTACTTTTTGATTTTAAACTATATTATAATGGGAATATATAGAGTAAGTGAAAATATTGCTTATTAGGAGGAGAAGTGTTGTGGTTTATGATGTTATTATAATAGGCGGTGGCCCTGCCGGCTTGACAGCAGGCTTATACGCAGCCCGATCAAGGCTAAAAACCATAATAATCGAGAAAGATGTAGATGGTGGGCAAATAGCTACTACCAGTGATGTAGAGAATTATCCTGGTGTACCAGCTGATGCAACAGGACCATCATTAGTAGCTCGAATGGTTGAGCAGGCCTTGGGCTTTGGTGCTGAAAAGGTTTCAGATGAAGTAATTGAAGTAGATTTTAGAGATAAGATTAAAATAGTCAAGGGTAAAGAGAAGGAATACCAAGGTAGGACTGTAATTATTGCTACTGGTTCAGTCCCAAGGGCTATAGGATGTCCAGGTGAAGATAAGCTAGTAGGCCGTGGGATTTCCTATTGTGCCACATGCGATGGGCCATTCTTCGAAGATTTAGAGGTATATGTTGTAGGCGGAGGAGATGCTGCTGTAGAAGAGGCCATGTACTTAACAAAATTCGCAAAGAAGGTAACTATAATTCATAGAAGGGATGAATTAAGGGCTGCAGCTTCTATACAAGAGAAGGCTTTTGCAAATCCAAAGATGAATTTTATTTGGGATTCTGTAGTTACAGAGATAAAGGGAGAGGAGATGCTAGAATCCTTTATCATCAAAAATGTTAAAACAGGAGAAGTAAAAGAAATCTTCCCTGATGAAGATGATGGTGTATTTGCAATATTTGTCTATATAGGCCACCTGCCATCAACTGGTATTTTTGAAGGTGTAGTTGAGATGGATAAGGGCTATATCCTTACCAATGAAAACATGGAAACCAATATACCAGGTGTATATGCTGCTGGTGATAATAGGGTTAAGTCTTTAAGACAGGTAGTAACTGCTGCTGCAGACGGTGCGATAGCAGCCATGCAGGCAGAAAAATATATCGAAGACAACTTCAAATAAGATTAGGAGGGACTTAGATGTTAGAACTGAACAAGGAAAATTTTGAAAGGGAAGTTTTAGAGGCTGAAGGATATGTACTTGTGGATTTCTGGAGTCCAACATGTGAACCCTGTAAGGCCTTGATGCCTCATGTGGAGGAGATGGAAGGTCAGTATGGAGATAGGATAAAATTCACTTCCTTGGATATTACCAAGGCTAGAAGATTGGCCATAGGTCAAAAGGTACTAGGATTACCCGTAATTGCCATATATAAAGATGGTGAAAAGATAGACTCCCTAGTGGGGGATGAAGCGTCAAAGGATGCAGTAGAAGACATGATTAAAAAGTATCTTTAAGGGTATTTAATTTTCTATTAAGAATATTAAGATAAATTATGCATAGGAGGTGAAGGAATGCGTCTAGAATTAGGACATATTTTCATTAAGGATATTCAATTTGGTGAAGAAACTGCCGTTAAGGATGGTATCTTGTATGTAAATAAGGATGAACTAATCAAACTTGTAAAGGAAGATGATTACCTTTCAAGGGTAGATGTAGAACTAGCCAGACCTGGAGAAAGTATCAGAATCACACCAGTTAAGGATGTAATTGAGCCTAGGGTTAAGGTGGAAGGGCCAGGTGGAATATTTCCAGGGGTTATGTCCAAGGTAACTACTGTAGGATCAGGAAAGACCAATGCTCTAAAGGGATGTGCTGTAGTTACAACCGGAAAAATTGTAGGCTTCCAAGAGGGAATCATAGATATGACTGGACCTGGAGCTGACTATACTCCCTTTTCCAAGCTTAACAATCTGGTCCTGGTTTGTGAACCCCGTGAGGGCTTAAAACAACATGACCATGAAAGGGCTGTAAGGCTGGCTGGGCTAAAGGCTGCCAACTATCTAGGTCAGGCTGCTAAGGATTTAGAGCCAGACAAGGTGGAAGTCTATGAAACACTCCCCCTCATTGAAGGGCTAGAACGTTATAAGGGTCTACCCAGGGTAGCCTATGTTCAAATGCTCCAATCCCAGGGATTACTCCATGACACCTATGTCTATGGGGTAGATGCAAAACAGATAGTACCAACCATCCTCTATCCAACTGAGACAATGGATGGAGCCATAATCAGTGGTAACTGTGTTTCAGCTTGTGACAAGAATACAACCTACCACCACCAAAATAACCCAGTAATAGAGGACCTGTATGCAAGGCATGGCAAGGATTTTAATTTCCTAGGAGTTATAATTACAAATGAAAATGTCTACCTGGCTGATAAGGAAAGGTCATCAGATTGGACAGCAAAACTAGTGGAATATCTAAGCCTTGATGGTGTAGTTATTTCACAAGAAGGATTTGGTAATCCTGATACAGACTTGATCATGAACTGTAGGAAGATTGAGGAAAAGGGTATTAAAACAGTAATTATTACCAATGAGTATGCAGGACGAGATGGAGCTAGCCAATCCTTGGCAGATGCCCATGTTTCTGCTGATGCTGTAGTTACAGGTGGTAACTCAAATGAAGTGATTGTCTTACCTAAGATGGATAAGGTAATAGGAAGCTTAGATTATGTAGAAACAATAGCAGGTGGTTTTGATGGAGGATTATCACCTGATGGAAGTATTACAGTTGAGCTCCAAGCCATAACAGGAGCAACAAATGAATTGGGATTTAATAAATTGACAACTAAAATGATCTAAGTAGTAAGAAAGGGTGTGAAGATATGTCACTATTTAGTGCTGATAGAAAAGTGATTATTATTGGAGACAGGGATGGAATACCTGGCCCAGCTATTGAAGAATGTGTGAAACCTACTCCAGCAGAGATTGTGTTTTCAGCTACAGAGTGCTTTGTCTGAACCGCTGCAGGAGCGATGGATCTGGAGATCCAAGGAAGGGTAGTAGAGCTAGTAGAAAAGTATGGGGCCGAGAATATAGTCGTTTTAATCGGAGGAGCCGAAGCTGAGGCTGCAGGATTAGCGGCAGAAACAGTAACAGCTGGAGACCCAACCTATGCAGGTCCATTGGCAGGAGTCCCGTTGGGACTTAGGGTATATCATGTTGTAGAACCAGAGTTTAAGGAAAGTGTTGATCCAGAAATCTATGAAGAACAGATAGGTATGATGGAGATGGTTCTAGACGTTGATGAGATAATTAGTGAAGTAAGTGCTATGAGGAATGAATTCGGACAATACAAGGATTAAGTAAATAACACTTCTTGTGAAAGGAGGGATGCTGGTGGGCAATATAAGAGTAGTACATTACCTAAATCAATTTTTCGCTGGGATTGGTGGAGAAGATAGGGCTGATCACAGACCTGAGGTAAGGGAAGGCGTAGTAGGTCCTGGTATGGCCATTAAGGCTGGATTTAAGGGTCAGGCAGATATTGTAGCCACAGTCATTTGCGGTGACAGCTATTTTGGTGAGAATACAGATGAGGCCAAGGCCGAAATACTTGAAATGATTAAAAAATATGAGCCGGATTTGCTTATAGCAGGTCCTGCTTTTAATGCAGGTAGATATGGATTTGCTTGTGGAACCGTTGCAGACATGGTTCAAAAAGAGCTCAATATTCCTGCTATAACAGGTATGTATGAAGAAAACCCAGGTGTTGAGATGTTTAGGAAATCTGTCTATATAATCTCTACCAAGAATAGTGCTGCTGGAATGAGAGATGCAGTAGCTAAGCTGGTCCCCTTGGCCCTAAAGCTTGTAAGGGGCGAAGAAATCGGCTCAGCAGAGGAAGAGGGATATATAGAGAGAGGGCTAAGAAAGAACTATTTTTCAGATATAAGGGGCTCGGAAAGGGCAGTGGATATGCTGGTCAAGAAGCTAAAGGGGGAAGAGTATGAAACCGAATACCCCATGCCTGCCTTTGACAGGGTGCCTCCAAATCCACCGATTAAAGACTTGTCCAAGGCTACAATTGGCCTAGTTACATCAGGTGGAATTGTTCCCAAGGGAAATCCAGACCATATTGAATCATCATCAGCTTCCAAGTATGGGAAGTATGATATATCAGCCTTTGATGATTTAACAGCCCAGACCCATGAAACAGCCCACGGTGGATATGACCCGGTATATGCAAATGAAGACCCAGATAGGGTCTTGCCAGTTGATATATTAAGGGACTTAGAAAAGGAAGGCATAATTGGTAAGCTCCATGGGTATTTCTATACAACAGTTGGAAATGGTACGGCTGTTGCAAGTGCAAAGAAGTTTGCAGAGGAATTTAGCCAAGAGTTAAAGGCCGACGGAGTGGATGCAGTTATTCTAACTTCAACCTGAGGCACCTGTACACGTTGCGGTGCAACAATGGTTAAGGAAATTGAAAGGGTAGGTATACCAGTGGTTCATATTTGTACAGTCGTACCTATCTCATTGACTGTAGGAGCCAATAGGATAGTACCTGCCGTGGCTATACCCCATCCATTAGGAGACCCTAAGTTAGAAATTCAGGAAGAAAAAGACTTAAGAAGGAAGATAATAGAAAAGGCTCTTAGGGCATTGACGGTAGAGATAGAGTTACAAACAGTATTTGAAGATTAAGCAGTTGACAAATGGGTGATTTATAATCACCCATTTGTCAAAATTACAGGAGGTGTAGTAGTTGAATTATTCAGTAATCAAGGGTTCTAGTTATGTATTAGTAAATGCTCCTGATATGATAATCCACAATGGTACTACCCAGACCATGGAAAGACTCTTGAATCCAGAATCGGAATATTTAAAGGCCCTATCAGACCATATCAGAAGCTATGATGAAGTGGTTAATTATCTACCCAACCAGGTCTATATAGGGAATTATAGCCCTGAGGAATTAAGAAAATATAAGCAACCTTGGCATGACAAAAAGCTAGCTGATGAAAGTCGCGAAGGGAAATTTGGAGAAATCATGCCCCAGGATGAATTTATCGCTCTTATAAAGATTGTAGATGTTTTTGATCTGGTAAAGCTAACCAAAGAATTCACCGATGGTGTCAGGGAAAAGTTAAAGAACCACAAGTTAATCACAGATGACTTACTTGCACTCCTTAAAGAAGGTGAAGAAATAACGGAAATAGAAGGCCTTATTACCGACCATGCTGCTGAGCCAATATATAATAAGGGAGACTTAGTTGGCTGTGTAAAAAGGGCCCATGATATAGATCCTAGTTTAAAGGCAGAAGTATTATTTGAAAATCTTGTTTCCAAGGCATCTGCTGTCTTAGCAGCCCTACACTTATTAGACAAGTCCCAAATAAATCTTGAAGATATAGATTATGTGATTGAGTGCTCTGAGGAAGCCTGTGGAGATATGAATCAAAGGGGTGGAGGTAACTTTGCCAAGGCCATAGCTGAGTTTGCAGGGCTTAAGAATGCTTCAGGTTCTGATATAAGGGCCTTCTGTGCAGCTCCAGCCCATGCTATGGTTCAGGCTGCTTCTCTGGTGCAGGCCGGTACCTTCAAAAATGTAATGATAGTGGCAGGTGGCTCCACCGCCAAGTTAGGCATGAATGGTAGGGACCATGTTAAGAAGGGTCTTCCCATATTAGAAGATGTATTAGGTGGCTTTGCCATGCTTATCTCTGAAAATGATGGAATAAACCCAGTTATTAGAACTGATATAGTTGGAAGGCACACCGTCGGAACTGGCTCTTCACCTCAAGGGGTTATTTCATCACTGGTTACTGAGCCCTTAGATAGGGTTGGGCTTAAGATAAGGGATATTGATAAATACTCAGTTGAGATGCAAAACCCAGATATTACAAAACCAGCAGGTGCTGGAGATGTTCCCAACTCTAATTACAAGATGATTGCAGCCTTGGGTGTTAAGAGGGGAGAACTAAAAAGAGAAGAACTTAACGACTTTATCATTAATCATGGTATGGAAGGTTGGGCACCAACACAGGGACATATTCCATCTGGCATTCCCTATATTGGATTTGCAAGGGAAGAGATTCTAAAAGGCAGCATTAACAGGGCTATGATTGTTGGTAAGGGTAGTCTATTCTTAGGTAGAATGACCAATTTGTTCGATGGGATTTCCATTGTAATTGAGAAAAATTATGGTAAGGCAAGTGAAAGTAAATCAGTTTCTGAGGAAGAGATTAGATTGCTAGTAGCTGAGGCTATGAGGGATCTTGCTTCTCATCTACAGAAGGATTAGAGGTGAAAATATGACTAACAATATTAAGCCTATGATTGGTAAGGTGTTTAATGATATTGCAGAAGCTATAGAAACAGGACAGTTTGGAAAAAGGGTTAGGATAGGACTAACCACCATGGGAAGTGAACTGGGTATAGATACCCTGGTTAAGGGGGCAGAAGAAGCCCAAAGAAGGGATTCATCTATAGAAGTTGTTCTTATAGGGCCCCAAGTTGATTCTAGCTTAAGTCAGGTGGCGGTTAACTCAGAGGAAGAAGCCTATAATAAGATGGAGGATCTGTTGGACAATGGGGAAATCCATGCCTGTGTGACCATGCACTACAATTTTCCTATAGGCGTTTCCACAGTAGGCAAGGTTATAGTCCCAGCCAATGGTAGGGAAATGTTCGTAGCAACAACCACAGGTACTTCATCCACAGACAGAATAGAGGCCATGATTCTTAACGGTATCAATGGAATAATCACTGCTAAGGCCATGGGGATAGAGTCCCCTAGCCTAGGAATTTTAAATGTTGATGGGGCTAGGCAGGTGGAAAGGGCCTTTAAGGAACTAATAGATAATGGGTATCACCTCAGACTGGCAGAATCCTCCAGGGCAGATGGGGGCCATGTAATGAGAGGAAATGACCTGCTTACTGGAACCCCTGATGTAATGATTACAGATACACTTACAGGCAATATTATAATGAAGATGTTATCTTCCTTCACTTCTGGTGGCAACTATGAGACCCTAGGCTATGGATATGGACCAGGGATAGGTGAGGCTTATGACAGGATAATTCTTATCCTATCTAGAGCCTCGGGTATCCCAGTGATTGCAAATGCTATAAACTATGGGAGTAATTTAGTAAGAGGTGGTCTAAAATCAATAATTAAGGAAGAATTTGATTTAGCCAACCAATACGGCCTTAAGGAAATCTTAGAAAGGAATAGGGATAGTAGGGCTACTAGTAAGGATGAGACAGAAGAAGTTCTTGTTCCACCTGAAGAAATAGTAACTGAGACCATATCTGGCATAGATATCTTGGAGCTGGAGGATGCCATCAGGGAACTATGGAAGGTGGGAATATATGCAGAAACTGGAATGGGCTGCACTGGTCCAGTGGTTATGGTCAATGAGGCTAAGCTAGAAGCTGCTAAAGATGCCCTATGTGAGGCTGGCTATCCTGTAGAAGGAAGGAATGTTTGTTAGGGCTCTAACACGCTAAAGTGCTTGAATGCTATCGTTTTCATGTTGAATTAAAAATTTAAATGATATATAATAATCATGTAATTAACTATCATGACTTTGGATATACTTTATGTATTATCCAACAGATAATAAAAATAGGGGGAAATAAGATGAAAAAAATTCTGATCTTAGTCTTAGTAATATCTTTATTGGCAGGAACCTTATTGGCCTGTACTAAAGATAACGGAGGACCAAGCACAGATGAACCAGGTACTGATAAGCCAGGTACAGATGTTCCTCAAGGTACTAGTGGTATGGCAGAGATTGTTCTTATCACAGATAAGGGTAACATTGATGACAAATCATTTAACCAAGGTGCTTGGGAAGGTGTAGTTGAGTTTGCAGAAAGAGAAAACATTACTTATAACTACATCAAACCAGAAGACGTATCCGATGACTATTATCTTCAAGCTATTGATTTAGCAATTGAAGGTGGAGCCAAGGTAGTAGTTACTCCAGGTTTCCTATTTGAAGTAGCTATTTATCATGCTCAAGACAAGTATCCAGATGTTAAATTTATACTTCTAGATGGTGCTCCACGTAATGCTGACTATTCAGATTTCAAAACCAATCCTAACGTAGCAAGTATCTTGTACGCTGAAGAAGAGTCTGGTTATCTTGCAGGCTATGCTGCAGTAATGGATGGTATGACAAATCTAGGATTTATGGGTGGTATGGCTGTACCAGCTGTTCAAGCCTTTGGTTATGGATACCTACAAGGGGCTGAAGATGCAGCTGAAGAGCTAGGCTTAGATGATGGTGCAATTAAAGCAATCTACCACTATACAGGTGATTTTGACGAAAATGATACAAACAAGGCAACAGCAAGCACCATGTACCAAGAAGGTATTGAGGTAATATTTGCTTGTGGTGGTTCTGTAGGTAAATCAGTTATGTCAGCAGCAGCAGAAGCCAATGCAAAGGTAATCGGTGTTGACGTAGACCAAAGATATGATAGTGAAACTGTAATTACGTCAGCAACTAAAGGATTGGCAGCCTCTGTAGTCCAAGTATTAGAAGCTATCTATAAAACTGATAGTTGGGAAGACTTTGGTGGTAAAACTACCTACTTCAACGCTGTAAATGATGGTGTTGCACTTCCAACTGTAGTATTAGATGATGCAAATGCTGATGCTTTTGATAGGTTCGAAAAGTTCACTATGGAACAATATGAAGAAGTTTATCAAAAGTTAGTAGATGGAACTATAGATCCTATCCGTGAAATCGAAGTAGAAGATGCTACAGGATATGCTACAGCTGAAGAGTTAACTAAAGCACTGAACCTTAAGAAGGTAAGTGTATCAACTAGATAATAATACGATTGAATCATTAATGGGGGAAACCAAAATTTCCCCCATTTTTTACAAGGGAAAATAATAAAACTATAATGGATAAGAAGATGGTAGATATGGGAAAATATATTGTTGAAATGCTTAATATTACAAAAAGATTTCCAGGTATCATTGCAAATGACAATGTTACCCTACAATTAAAAAAAGGAGAAATACATGCCCTCCTTGGTGAAAATGGTGCTGGAAAATCTACCCTAATGAGTGTGCTCTTTGGCCTCTATCAGGCTGAAGAAGGCGAGATCAGGATTAATGGAGAAAGGGTGGAAATCAACAACCCCAACGATGCTAATGACTTGGGGATTGGGATGGTCCATCAACATTTTAAGTTGGTGGAGATTTTTACAGTGCTTCAAAATATTATCCTGGGTGTTGAACCCAACAAAATGGGCTTCCTCGAGATGAAAGAAGCGAGGAAAAAAGTACTGGAATTAAGTGAGAAATATGGATTAAAGGTAGACCCAGATGCCAAGATTGAAGATATTACTGTAGGTATGCAACAAAGGGTAGAGATACTTAAAATGCTATATAGGGATAATGAAATCCTTATATTTGATGAACCTACAGCAGTGCTTACACCTCAAGAGATAAAGGAACTTTTACAGATTATGAAGGATTTTGCTAATGAGGGCAAATCTATCCTATTTATCACCCATAAACTCAATGAAATCATGGAGGTAGCTGATAGGTGTACTGTTCTAAGAAAGGGTAAACTTGTTGGAACAGTAGATGTTAAAGACACTACCAAGGAAGAGTTGTCTAGAATGATGGTTGGTAGGGATGTAAGCTTTGTTGTAGATAAGGGTGAACCTAAACCAAAGGATGTTATATTATCTGTAAGGGATTTATGCGTTCAATCCAGAATTCACAAGAAAAACGCCGTAAACAAGGTATCCTTTGACGTAAGACAAGGGGAGATAGTCTGCTTGGCAGGTATCGATGGGAATGGGCAATCGGAATTTGTACATGCCTTGACAGGCTTAGAGAAGGTTAGTTCTGGAAGTATTACCCTGAATGGACATGATATAACAAACCTTCCCATTAGACAACGTTCAATCCTAGGGATGAGCCATATTCCAGAAGACAGGCACAAGTATGGCTTGGTTTTGGACTATAAGCTAGAGGAAAACCTTGTTCTACAGAGGTATTGGCAAAAGGACTTCCAAAGAAGAGGTTTTATTAGATTTGATAAGGTTAGGGAATATGCTGAAAGGCTTATTGATAATTATGATATAAGGTCCGGGCAGGGTCCTATCACAAAGGCAAGAAGTATGTCCGGCGGTAACCAGCAAAAGGCAATCATAGCTAGGGAAATTGATAAGGAGCATGAATTATTGGTAGCCGTCCAACCAACCAGGGGTTTGGATGTTGGAGCCATAGAATATGTTCATAAGAAATTAGTTGAGACTCGCGACGCTGGTAAGGGTGTATTGCTGGTGTCCTTAGAGTTGGATGAAGTTATGAATGTTAGTGATAGAATCCTGGTTATGTATGAAGGTGAGATTGTAGGGGAGTTGGATCCCAAGAAAACAAGTGTCCAAGAGCTGGGATTATATATGTCTGGTGCCAAGCGTGATACTGCAAAGGAGAATGACTATGGAAGGGAATAATATAAATAAGAATAAATTCAATTTAAAAAGCATCACAAATAATAGCGCTTTCTCCTCTTTTACTGCTGCTTTTATGGCAATTATATTAGGATTGGTCTTTGGATTTCTCGTAATGCTATTTGCAAAACCAGACACAGCTGTTGAAGGTTTTAAGTTGATTATATTGGGTGGTTTTAGGCGCTTACCGGATGTTTTTTACTTTGCTACTCCAATAATGATGACTGGTCTTGCTGTAGGATTTGCATTTAGAATGGGATTATTTAACATAGGAGCTTCAGGGCAGTATACCATGGGCATGTATTTTGCTCTAGTTGTAGGCTTTATGTTTGATTTACCCGGCGGAATCCACTGGATAGTGGCAATCCTTGCAGGCATGCTGGGAGGGATGATTTGGGGTGCTATTCCAGGTATATTTAAGGCTTATTTGAATGTCAATGAGGTCATCACCTCAATCATGTTTAATTATATAGGAATGTTTCTGGTGGATATGTGGATCCAGAATAGTTCTGTGATGTATGTTTCAAATATGGCTAGGACAGCCTATTTACCACAAACTGTTCAAATCCCATCTTTGGGGATAACAGGTTCCAGTGTAAATTTTGGGATAGTATTTGCCATAATCATAGGCATAATTCTCTATATCATACTAGAGAAGACTATCTTTGGATATGAGTTAAAGGCAACTGGTTTTAATAAACATGCCAGTGAGTATGCAGGTATGAAGGGTAAGAGGAATATCATATTAACCATGATAATAGCTGGTGGGCTAGCAGGCCTAGGTGGTGCCTTTGCAATCCTTGCACCTTCAGCTATTGCTGGAGCTAGTATGACCTATGAACCTATAAATGTAATTGCTGCAAATGGTTTTAATGGTATAGCTGTAGCCTTATTAGGTAACTCTCATCCTCTGGGAATTATTCTTTCAGCAGTTTTTATATCCCATATTCAACGTGGCGGTACACTAACCAGTTTAGTAGGCTTTAAGCCAGAAATTATAGATGTAGTTATAGCAGTAATTATTTACTTCTCAGCCTTTGCCATGATTATGAATTCTGCCTTGGGAAGATTCGTAAGAAGAAGGTTGCACAGTGGTGAGGATGTTAATACTGTGGATGAAGTTATCGATAATGATGCAAAGGAGGCAGAATGATGGATGTTATATATTACTTAATTCAAAATATGCTTCCTGTAGCAATCCCTTTACTTCTTGTTGCCTTAGGTGGTATGTTCAGTGAAGTTTCAGGAGTTATCAATATTGCCCTAGAGGGGATTATGCTATGTGGTGCATTTTTCGGAGCCTTATTCGTATATTGGATTCAGGACACAGGCTTAGCTCCTCAGCAAATCTTGTTACTAGCTATGTTAATAGCAGCCCTGGCTGGGATAATCTACTCCCTCTTGCTTTCATTTGCAGCAGTAACCATGAAGGCAGACCAGACAATAACAGGAACTTCACTTAATATGCTTATACCAGCAGCTATACTTTTATTTTCAAAGATGTTTTTCAATAGCGATGGTATTACTACCAGTGTTAATTTCTATATCAAGAAGGTCCCTATCTTGGGTGAAATCCCAGTTATTGGAAGACTCTTTTTCCAAAGAACCTATATTACTGTTATGATTGGGATTTTATTCCTAATAATATCTGTAATAGTATTCTATAAAACTAGATTAGGACTTAGGATTAGGGCTTGTGGAGAGCATCCCCATGCTGCAGATTCAGTTGGTATCAATGTTTTAAAGATGAGATACCTAGGAGTTAGTATCTCTGGTTTATTAGGAGGAATAGGTGGGTTTTTCTATTCAGTGGGAGTTATGGATGGTAATGTAAATGGGCACACAGGTGTAGCAGGATTTGGATTCCTTGCCCTAGCAGTAATGATATTTGGGCAATGGAGGCCAATGAAGATCTTCTTTGCAGCCTTATTCTTTGCCTTCTTAAGAACCTTAGCCTATTCAATACCTCTGATACCAGTTCTAAGGGACTTGGGTATGCATCCTACCTATTACAGGATGTTACCTTATGTGGCAACCATGGTGGTACTAGCCTTTACTTCCAAGCATTCTAGGGCTCCAAAGGCAGAGGGTATACCCTATGATAAGTCACAGAGATAAGAATTATTTTAGACAAGACCATTTATATACTTGATAAAAAATTATGCGCCTCAATCCTTGGCAGATAAAGGACTTGAAGGCGCATTCTTTTAATTTAAAGGGCAATATCAATTTTCTTTTTACTATTATCCATTTTGTGATTCTACATATTTCTGATATAATTAACTTACACCATAAAGGAGGGAAAATTGATGAAGCTTGGATTCAATATTCTATTAGAGCAGTCACAAAAGTTAATAATGACACCCAAGCTGAGACAGGCCATCCAGTTACTTCAATACAATAGCCTGGATCTTAACGACTATTTAAAACACAAAATAGAAGAGAATCCGCTTTTAGAAATGGAAAGTCCGCTTTATGAAGTTGAGAAAGCACAGGAGTTGCCGGATGAAAGGGAAAGGGACTGGAAGGAACTTGTTGAAGAATACGATGATATTAGCTATAGACAACCTGTAGATAAAAATAAAGTAGAATATAATTACGAGGCTTTTACCACATATACAAAGACTTTGAAGGAATATTTAATTGAGCAATTAAACTTGACCATTATGGATGATAAAGCCTATTTAATCGGTGATTATATTATTCAAAACATTGATGAAAACGGTTATATGGACGCAAAAATTGAAGAGATTGTGGAGGAAACTAAGTCTAGCCCAGAAGAAGTTGAAGAAGTACTAAAGATTATCCAGACATTTGAGCCCTTGGGAGTTGGGGCAAGGGATTTAAAAGAGTGTCTTTTAATCCAGTTAAGGGCTAAGGATGATATAGACCCCGCAATTATTAAGGTTATCGATGATCACCTTGATGATTTAGCATGTAATAGGATGGTTAAATTAGCTAAAGAACTGAATATAGATATTTCAAAGATGCAGGAAATTTGTGATTATATTAGAACCCTAGAACCAAAACCTGGTCGAGCCTTTAGCGATGGTGGCCAGCATGTAAAGTATATAGTTCCTGATGCCACTATTGAGGAAATAGAAGGAGAGTTCGTTATTATACTCAATGATATAACTGGGCCTAGGCTGAATATCAATAGTTACTATAGGAATCTGCTTAAGAATAGCCCTGATGATAAGACCAAGGACTTTCTTTCAGAAAGGCTTGATTCTGCCCTATGGATTATCAAAAGTATAGAGCAAAGAAGACAGACAATTTATAAGGTTATAGAATCAATTCTTAAGTTTCAAAGTGACTTCTTTAAGAAGGGAGAAAAGGCACTGGTTCCTCTAACCCTAAAAGAGGTAGCAGACGATATTGATATGCACGAATCTACAGTGTCTAGAGCTACCAACGGCAAATATATCCAAACGCCTAAGGGAGTATATGAATTAAAATTCTTCTTTAGCTCAGGCTTATCAGCATTGGATGGAGAGATTTCATCTACCAGTATCAAATTAGCTATCAAGCAGTTGATTGAAGAGGAGGATCCTAAAAAACCCCTCAGTGACCAAAAAATATCAGATAGGTTAAAGGATAAGGGCTATTTCATATCCAGAAGAACTGTTGCCAAATATAGGGATGAGCTAAATATTCCATCATCTTCCATGAGGAAAAGATACGATTAATCCCAATTTTCTCCTTGAAATCTAGGAAGTGATGGTATATACTGTAAATAGTAGAAATATTCTACTATTTTTTTAATGTCATTGGGACAAAAAAAATACATAGGGACAGATAATGTCCCGCCCCTATATTTGGAGTGGATAAGATGGAGACTATTGAAATCCTAAAAAAGATGGTTCCTGAGATAATGGATCTGGTGGAGAAGAGATATTTAATCCTTCGTACAATTTACTATAATGAACCCATCGGTAGAAGGACTATCGCCCATAAGCTTGGTTTAAAGGAAAGAAGCGTCAGATATGAGGCTAATCTTTTAAGTGATCAAGGACTAATAAATATTGACAATATGGGTATGTATATTACGGAAGATGGGAAAGAATTAATTAAGTCCCTAAGTGGCTTATATGGAGAATTAAAAGGTATTACAAGAATTGAAAGAATTTTAGAGGAAAGACTAAAGATAAAAAGGGTATATATAGCCCCAGGGACTTTTTTGGAAGACCAAACTGTTATAAAGGATATGGGGAAGATAGTTAGCCAGTTATTAGATAGGCTCATTCAACCCAAGGACATCATTGGTATTACTGGTGGAAATACAATGGCTGCTATCACTGATGAGTTTTCAGATTATAGCAAGAAAAGGGATGTCATAGTAACCCCTGCTCGCGGAGGATTAGGTAGTGATTTGAATACCCAATCCAATTCCATAGCTGCAAAGTTAGCAGAACACCTTGGAGGTTCATATAGACTTTTATATGTCCCTGATGGCTTAGATGGTGAAACCTTTGATTTGATTCTTAAAAACAAAGAAGTTAAAGAGTCAATCGATACTATTAATAAGATGAATGTCCTAATATTTGGAATAGGAAGGGCAGATACTATGGCAGAAAGAAGAAAGCTGCCCAAGGAGAAGGTTGATGAGTTATTAAGTAAGAAAGCTGTGGCAGAAGCCTTTGGCCATTATTTTGATATATGTGGTAAAGAAATATGGGAGTACAAAACCATAGGACTTTCCCTAGATAAATTTAAAAGTTTAAACAACTTAATTGGAGTGGCAGGAGGTGAAGAAAAAGCAGAAGCAATAATAGCTGTCTCATCATTGAACCCAAATATGGTCTTGGTGACTGATGAAGCTGCAGCAAGAAAGATTCTAGAAATAATCAACTAGACAGACTTGTCTAATCTATAAAATATTTAAGGAGGAAATCAAATGGCTAAAAAAGTTGGATTAAGTGGATTTGGTAGAATTGGTAGAGATTTTGTAAGGGCATATTTTGAAGGAGAAGTTAAGGAGTTTGACCTAGTTGCAATCAACGCTTCAGGGAAACTAGAGGATCTGGCTCACCTATTAAAATATGATACCATGTATGGCAAGTTCGATGGAACAGTAGAAGTCGTTGAGGATGGATTTCTTATAAATGGTAAGCATGTCAAGGTAGTAGCCCACAGAGATCCAGTTGAAATTCCATGGGAAGAGTTAGGAGTAGAAATAGTTGTTGATTCAACAGGTGCCTTTAGGGATAGGGAAGGTCTATCCAAGCATATTCAAGCTGGAGCAAAGAAAGTAATCCTTACTGCACCTGCCAAGGGTGAAGACATAACAATCGTTATGGGAGTCAACGAAGATAAATATGATCCAGAAAACCATAATATAATATCAAATGCTTCATGTACAACTAACTGTTTAGCACCCCTTTCAAAGGTAATCTTAGAAAATCTTGGAGTTAAGAAGGGCCTAATGACAACAGTTCACGCCTATACAAATGACCAACAAATTCTGGATAAGAGACATAAGGATTTAAGAAGAGCAAGGGCTGCAGCGCAAAACGTAGTTCCAACTACCACAGGAGCAGCAAAGGCAGTAGCATTGGTACTACCAGAACTAGCCGGTAAATTAAACGGATTCTCAGTAAGGGTTCCCGTGGCAACTGTATCCCTAGTTGATGTGGTATTCCACGTAGAGAAACCAACAACAGTGGAAGAGGTAAACAACCTATTTAAGAAGGCTAGTGAAAACGAATTAAAGGGTATACTAGGTTATTCAGAAGAACCACTTGTTTCATCAGACTATGTAGGAGATTCAAGGTCATCCATAATAGATGGACTATCCACCATGGTTATAGACGATATGGTTAAGGTGGTCTCCTGGTATGATAATGAATGGGGATATTCAGAAAGGGTTATTGACTTAACAAAACTAGTTGCAACTAAGTAAAAACCAATAGTCGGGTCTTCTTTAGACCCGGCTACTAATATTATGTGAGGGTGATATTATGATTAATAAGAAAACTCTAAAGGATTATAACTTCCAAGGCAAAAAAGTCTTAGTTAGATGTGACTTTAATGTACCCTTGGATGAAAACCAAAATATTACAGATGATAGACGTATAAGGAGCTCCCTTCCAACCATTCAATATCTAATAGAAGAAGGGGCTAGGGTTATATTGATGTCACACCTAGGTAGACCTAAGGGAGAGGCCAATCCAAAATTCAGTCTTTTACCTGTTGCAAATAGATTATCGGAACTACTTGAGAAGGAAGTTGTTTTTGCCAAGGATGATTTGGTTATTTCCCAGGCTGTAAAAGATAAGATAGATGAACTCAAAGATGGGGATGTAGCCCTTTTAGAAAATACAAGGTTCAGAAAAGAAGAAGAGAAGAATGATGAAAATTTTGCAAAAGAGTTAGCCTCATTAGGAGAGATTTATGTTAATGATGCCTTTGGAACCTCCCACAGGGCCCATGCTTCAAATGTAGGGGTTTCATCCTATCTTCCATCAGCTGTAGGCTTTTTGGTAGAAAAAGAGATTTCTATCATGGGCAAGGCATTGGAAGACCCAGAAAGACCTTTTGTAGCTATCTTAGGTGGAGCCAAGGTTTCCGATAAGATAGGAGTAATAGAAAACCTATTAGACAAAGTGGATTCTATTCTAATAGGTGGTGGAATGGCCTATACATTCTTAAAGGCCCAAGGCTATGAAATTGGCCAATCCCTGCTTGAAGAGGATAAGATGGACCTGGCCTTGAGCCTAATAGAAAAAGCTAAAGATAAAGGCGTCAAATTATTACTTCCTGTGGATATTACCATAGCTAAGGAGTTTAAGAATGATACAGAAATCCGTATTGCAGGTATTGACAGCATTCCTGAGGATTGGATGGGGCTAGATATTGGACCCGAGACTTTGAAACTCTTTAGCGAAGAGATAAGCAAGGCCAAGACCGTTATATGGAATGGACCTACAGGTGTCTTTGAGATGGAAAACTTTAGTAAGGGCACCTATGGTATAGCCAAGGCCCTGGTAGATTCTGATGCTACAACCATTGTAGGTGGTGGAGACTCAGCATCAGCTGTTGAGAAGGCAGGTTATGCAGCCCAAATCACCCATGTATCAACTGGAGGAGGCGCTTCCTTAGAATTGTTAGAAGGTAAGGTCCTACCAGGGATTGCAGCAATATCTGATAGATAGGAAGGGGCAACTATTTGTTGCCCTATAATAAAGGAGGTTTTAGTATGCGAACCCCTATAATCGCAGGAAATTGGAAGATGAATAAGACAATTGAAGAGGGCCTGGACTTAGTTGAGGCTATCAAGGGACACACCTTAAATGAAAAGGTGGAGGTTGTTCTTTGTGTACCTTTTACAGATATTAAACCCATCAAAGAATCTATAGAGGGCACAGCTATCAAGCTAGGGGCACAAAATATGCACTGGGAAGATGCAGGGGCATATACGGGTGAGATATCTCCTCCTATGCTTAAGGAATTAGGTGTAGACTATGTAATCCTAGGTCACTCTGAGAGAAGACAGTATTTTAATGAAAGTGATGAAGATGTCAATAAAAAGATGAAGTCAGCCATAAACCATGGTATTAGACCTATTATCTGTGTCGGGGAAAGCCTAGAAGAAAGGGAAGGCCAAAGGGAAAAAGAAGTAGTAAAGGCCCAAATAATCAAGGGTTTTGAAGGTATAGATTCAAAGGATATAGAAAAAACAGTAATAGCTTACGAACCAATCTGGGCAATAGGTACAGGTAAAACTGCATCTGCAGAAGATGCTAATGATATGATAGCCTTTATAAGGGATACCATTGGTGAATTATATGGCGATCTAAAGGATAAGATTAGGATCCAATATGGAGGTAGCGTAAAGCCTAACAACATCTCAGAGCTTATGAATCAAAGCGATATAGATGGAGCCCTAGTAGGCGGAGCAAGCCTTAATGCTGATGATTTCGTTAAGCTAATCAACTATTGAGTGGAGGAAAATCATGACAAAAAAACCGGTAATGTTAATAATACTAGATGGCTGGGGCATAGGTGAAGATTATCCAGGAAATGCAATAAAGTTAGCGAATACCCCAAATTTTGATAATCTAATGAGAGAATATCCAAATTCCCTATTAGATGCAAGTGGCCTAGCGGTAGGCTTACCAGAAGGCCAGATGGGTAATTCAGAAGTTGGCCATCTCAATATCGGGGCTGGAAGAGTAGTATATCAGGATTTGCCAAAGATTTCTAAGTCTATAGAAGAGGGGGATTTCTTCCATAAGGAAGAATTCCTACAAGCCATTGACCATGCTAAGAAAAACAAATCCAAGGTCCATCTTTTGGGGCTTGTCTCTGATGGAGGAGTCCATAGCCATTTGGAGCACTTATATGGCCTCTTGGAACTTATGAAAAGGAATGGTCAGGAAGATGTATTTATACATGCCTTCCTGGATGGTAGGGACGTTCCCCCAACAATAGGTAAGGAACACATATCCCAAGTCCTAGACAAGATAGGTGAAATAGGAGTAGGCAAGATTGCTACGGTTTCAGGTAGATATTATGCCATGGATAGGGACAAAAGGTGGGAAAGGACTAAGCTAGCCTATGATGCCATTACAGAAGGTAGGGGGGTTCTTGCTACTAGTCCAACTTTAGCCATAGAAGAGTCCTATAATGAGGGCGTAAACGATGAGTTTATAAAACCAATTGTAGTTACGGAAGATGGCAAACCTGTGGCCAAGGTTGAGGAAGGCGATTCAATAATCTTCTTCAATTTTAGACCAGATAGGGCAAGGCAACTTACAAGAGCCCTTTTGGATGTGGACTTTGAAGGTTTTGAGAGAAAGAGAATAGAAAACCTCTTCTACGTTACTATGACTGAATATGATAGGACCATAGAGGGTACTCACGTGGTCTATAGAAGTGAAACCCCTCAAAACACCTTATCTCAATATATAAGTGAAAAAGGGTTAAAACAACTCAAGATTGCTGAAACAGAAAAGTATGCCCATGTTACCTTCTTCCTAAATGGAGGAGTTGAAGAACCCTATGAAAATGAGGATAGGGTCCTAATTCCATCACCAAAGGTAGCTACCTATGACTTAAAACCTGAGATGAGTGCCATAGAAGTTAAGGACGAGGTCATCAATAGACTAAAAATGGATAAATATGATTTAATAGTATTAAACTTTGCGAATCCAGATATGGTAGGCCATACTGGCTTTATCCCAGCTGCTAAGAAGGCGGTAGAGACTGTAGATACTTGTCTAGGTGAGATAATTGAAGTTCTTAAGGAAAAGAATGGCAAAGCACTGATAACAGCAGACCATGGTAATTCCGAAAAGCTTCTGGATGAAAATGGGAAGCCTTTTACAGCCCATACTACAAACCAGGTCCCCTTGATTTTAGTAGGTCATGGTGATGTGAAGTTAGAGAATGGTAAATTGGCTGATCTAGCACCAACCTTACTAGAGTTATTGGGCCTAGAAAAGCCAGCTGAAATGACAGGGGAGTCCCTGATAGTAAACAAATAGAGAAAAGACTCTCAATCAATTGTTGCCAACATTGATGTATTTTGTTAATTATATTTTAACTAGGAGGAAGAAAAATGAGTTTAATAGTAGATGTATATGCAAGAGAGGTATTAGATTCAAGAGCAAACCCAACAGTAGAGGTTGAGGTTTGGACGGAAGCAGGTGCCTTTGGTAGGGCTTTGGTACCATCTGGAGCTTCTACAGGTGCCTTTGAGGCTGTAGAATTAAGGGATGGAGACAAATCAAGGTATTTAGGCAAGGGTGTTCTAAATGCAGTTAACAATGTTAATGAACTTATAGCACCAGAAGTAGTTGGTATGGATGTATTTGATCAAGTAAGTATAGACCAATTATTAATTGAGCTAGATGGGACACCAAATAAGGGTAAGCTTGGTGCCAATGCAATTCTTGGCGTATCCATAGCGGTTGCTAGGGCAGCAGCTGACGAACTAGGTATGCCCTTGTACCAATATATAGGTGGAGTTAATGCAAAGGCCCTACCTGTACCAATGTTAAATATCTTAAATGGTGGAGGCCATGCTGATAACAACGTAGACATCCAGGAATTTATGGTTATGCCAGTAGGGGCACCAAACTTTAGAGAGGCCTTAAGAATAGGTGCAGAAGTATTTCACAGTTTAAAAGCTGAACTTCTGTCAAAAGGATTAAATACAGGAGTAGGTGACGAAGGTGGCTTTGCACCAAATCTTTCAAGTAATGAAGAGGCCTTGGCTACCATAGTAAAAGCAATTGAGAGTGCAGGCTATAAGCCAGGAGTAGATGTAATGCTTGCCCTAGACGTTGCTGCATCTGAGATGTATGATAAGGATAGAAAGGTTTATAAACTTGAGGGTGAAGGCAAGGAATTAACTGTAGATGAGATGATAGACTTCTATGCTGATTTAGTTGATAAGTATCCAATAATCTCAATAGAAGATGGCTTGGATGAAGAAGATTGGGATGGTTGGAAGGCCCTAACTGATAGACTAGGAGACAGGGTACAACTAGTTGGGGATGATTTATTCGTTACCAATACTGAAAGATTATCCAAGGGTATAGATCTAGGAGTAGCAAACTCAATCCTAATTAAACTGAATCAAATTGGTACCATAACCGAAACACTAGATGCAATAGAATTGGCCAAGGTTCATGGATATACAGCAGTTATCTCCCATAGGTCTGGAGAAACTGAAGATACTACAATTGCAGATTTAGCTGTGGCCTTAAATGCAGGACAAATCAAGACTGGGGCACCCTCTAGAACAGATAGGGTAGCTAAATATAACCAACTCTTAAGAATAGAAGATGAATTATGGGATACTGCTCAGTATAGGGGTAAGAAGGTTTTCTACAATTTGAAAAAGTAGTCTCTTAGAAGACTTGACAAATTAAAGGAAAGAATGTAATATGATTTAATATCATATTAAAATCTTTGAAGCAAAGAAGTAGTCTTAATTAGTACATCCTACAGAGAACTGGGAAGGCTGAGAACCAGAGATGGAAGTTAAGATGAATAGAATTGCTGAGATGAAATGGACAAAGCCCTAGGTGAGTATCCTTTTCCGCAAACATGCGTTATTTGTTTAGAGTGTATTTTATTTTAAAATACAAGTAGAGTGGCACCACGGGTATAGAACTCGTCTCTTATATTTGATATAAGAGACGAGTTTTTTGTGAATAATAGATATATCTGGGTATTCACCAATTCTATTATATGAATAAATAATGGTTGTTGAAACCCAAGGAATAATCTAATACTATATCAATAAGAGAGAAATTATATTTAGGGGGAATTAATTTGAAAGTCTTGGAATTATTATTTGAATATCGGACCTATTATCTTACAGGAATGAAAATCACCTTATTACTATCCTTTGGGGGTTTGGTAGCAGGTGCTACATTAGGTTCAATCATAAGTCTATTAAAGTTATCTAAATTTAAGCCACTCAGTGTAATAGCCAGCATATATATAGAAATAGTCAGAGGAACTCCTATGATGGTACAAATAGCTATGGTATATTTTGGTAGCTATGTACTAACTGGGATTAATATGGATGGATTTATGGCAGCCCTGATAGCTGTATCCTTAAACAGTGCAGCCTATGTCGCTGAAATTATTCGTTCCGGAATACAGTCCATAGATAAGGGCCAAACAGAGGCAAGTCAAAGTCTCGGCTTAACCAAGGGTCAAACCATGAGACACATAATATTACCTCAGGCAGTGAAAAATATTCTGCCAGCCCTAGGAAATGAGTTTGTAACCTTGATTAAGGAGACATCTGTAGCCTCAACTATAGGGGTAGCAGATTTGATGTATGCATCAAAAATTGTTCAAAGTAGCAGTTTCCAACCCTTTAGTCCATTGATAATCGTAGCTGTAACCTACTTCTTTTTCACCTTTACCTTATCCCAATTAGTAGGAGTATTTGAAAGGAGAATGGCTCATAATGATTAAAATTGTGAATCTAAATAAATATTTTGGAAACAAGCACGTATTAAAGGATATAAATTTAGAGATAGAAGATGGAGAAGTAATAGGGGTAATAGGCCCTTCTGGCTCAGGAAAGAGTACCTTGATTAGATGTATCAATAATTTAGAAGAAGCTAGTTCTGGTAGTATTTATATAAATGGCAAGGATATATCTAAACTAGGTAAGGAGATAAATCTTGTTAGGCAGAAAATAGGTATGGTTTTTCAGCATTTTCACCTATTTCCGCATAAAACTGTACTTGAAAATATAACCTTAGCACCTGTACTAACAGGCAAGCTTTCCAAGGTAGAAGCTGAGAAAAAAGCTATAGAGCTACTCAAGACAATGGGACTATTAGATAAAAAGGATGAGTATCCAAATTCCTTGTCAGGAGGTCAGAAGCAAAGAATTGCCATTGCTAGATCTCTTGCTATGGACCCGGAAATAATACTATTTGATGAGGTAACATCTGCCCTTGACCCTGAAATGGTAGGAGAGGTTCTTAATGTTATGAAGGATTTAGCAAAGACAGGCATTACCATGGTGGTGGTAACCCATGAAATGGCTTTTGCAAAACAGGTGGCTGATAGGGTAATATTCATGGCAGATGGAGAAATAATAGAGGAGAATAAGGCAGTAGATTTATTTGAGAATCCACAAAATCCAAGAACAATTGAATTTTTATCCAAGGTATTGGAGTATTAAAATACAAGTTAACTAGTTTAAGTTGGGTTATAAAGCCCCATAGACCAATATATAAGCTAATTCAATCATTGATTTTATCTACTTGCTATGTTAAAATAGTTATGTTAATTTGGAGGTTTTTTATCAATAATAGATAATCCTTGACGGGAGGTGGAGTCGTGCAAACTGTAGTATCAATTTTTCTATTGGTTTCAGCTTTAGGAGTCATTATAAGCGTTTTGTTGCAAGAAGGAGAAGAAGGTGGCTTAGGCGCAATTGCTGGGGGCGGAGCAGATTCATTATGGGGGAAAAATAGGAGCTCAAGCCTAGAGGCAATTTTACAAAGAACAACAATAATTTCCGCAGCAGTATTTATTTTATCAACATTAGTACTGGCAGCGAGATAACTAAGGAGGAAATGAAATGAGTTTAGCATTAATAACGGCACCAATAGTTGGGATATTGGGGCTATTATTTGCTTTGTATAAAGCAAAGGGTATTGATAAGGTAGAACCTGGCAATGAAAGGATGCGGGAGATCTCCCAATACATAGCTGATGGAGCTATGGCATTCTTAAAGAGACAGTATAAGTCTTTGGCAATTTTTGTTATATTATTATTTGTTATCTTAATATTTGCACCTGGACAAGGATTTAAGACAGCCATATCCTTCCTGGTAGGTGCAGGATTTTCTGTTGCAGCAGGTTACGTTGGTATGAAAGTTGCAACTAAGGCAAACGTTAGGACTGCTAATGCAGCTATGGAGTCTGGAATGACTAAGGCACTAAATATTGCCTTTTCAGGTGGCGCTGTAATGGGAATCACTGTTGTAGGTCTTGGTATTTTAGGTGTAAGTGCACTTTACATAATATTTAAGGATGTAAATATAGTCACTGGTTTCAGTTTAGGTGCATCATCCATAGCCCTATTTGCAAGAGTAGGAGGGGGTATTTACACCAAGGCAGCAGACGTTGGAGCTGACTTAGTAGGTAAGGTAGAAGCTGGTATACCAGAAGACGACCCAAGGAATCCTGCGGTAATTGCAGATAACGTTGGTGACAATGTTGGGGACGTTGCAGGTATGGGAGCTGACTTATTTGAATCCTATGTAGGAGCCATTATATCTGCCTTAACTTTAGGTACAATAGCCCATGGTAAGGCTGGAGTTCAATATGCCATAGCTCTATCATCAGTAGGAGTTGTAGCTTCCATATTAGGTGTTTACTTTGTCAGAGGAGACAAGGACCCCCAAAAATCCTTAAACAATGGAACACTAGCAAGTGCTGTAATTACTGTTATAGCTGGATTTTTCCTAAGTAATATTATCATAGGGTCATACAAGCCATTCATAGCCATGTTATCTGGGCTTGTTGTAGGTCTTATAATTTCTAGGATGACTGAATACTATACTTCAGGTGACTATTCCCCGGTTAAAAAGGTTGCTAAAGAGTCAGAAACTGGAACAGCAACAAATATTATCGGTGGACTTTCAGTGGGTATGATGTCTACTACAGGACCCATGGTGGTAATAGCGATTGGTATTATGATAGCCTATTTTCTAGGTGGAGGATCAAGCAACTCTGTTGAAGGATTATATGGTATTGCGATGGCTGCAGTCGGTATGCTATCAACAGCAGGAATGACAATAGCAGTGGATGCTTATGGACCAATAGCAGACAATGCCGGCGGTATTGCTGAAATGTGCGATTTACCACCAGAGGTTAGAGAAATCACAGATAAATTAGATGCAGTAGGAAATACAACTGCAGCTATAGGTAAGGGTTTTGCTATAGGATCAGCAGCCTTAACAGCATTGGGACTATTTGCTTCTTATACCCAGGCTGTAGGTCTAGAAAGTATAAATATGTCAAGTCCCACAGTTATAGCAGGTGCCTTTATAGGTGGAATGTTACCATTCCTATTCTCAGCCTTAACCATGGATGCAGTAGGTAAGGCAGCTAATAAGATGATTGAAGAAGTTAGAAGACAGTTTAGGGAAATCCCAGGCATTATGGAAGGAACAACAACTCCAGACTATGCAAACTGTGTAGACATAAGTACTCAGGCAGCCCTTAAAGAGATGATTGTTCCAGGATTACTAGCTGTAGTAGTACCAGTTTTAGTTGGTGTTTTACTGGGTGCGGAAGCCCTAGGTGGTTTAATTTCAGGTGCCCTAATAACTGGTGTTCTTATGGCTATCTTTATGTCCAATGCTGGTGGCGCATGGGATAATGCCAAGAAGTATATTGAAGATGGACATCATGGCGGCAAGGGAAGTGAAGCTCATAAGGCTGCTGTTAATGGAGATACTGTAGGGGATCCATTTAAGGATACTTCAGGACCTTCATTAAATATATTGATTAAACTTATGACAATCGTTGCATTAGTTTTTGCTGAAATGTTTGGAACAGGAATACTATTTTAAAAATTATTTAATATAAGAGGCGAAAAAATCTTCTTTCAATAAGAAGATTTTTTCTTTTTTTATAGGAAATATTTGTGCTTAATTTGGATTAATTACAGCTAGCTTTCACTGTATAATTGGAGGCTAATATGATATAATGTTTTATTGTGGATAATAATAAATTCTATTATGGTTTTCTATACATGTTATAATTATGTAGTATTGGAAAGAATCGATAAAGAGGTTGTAATAATGCTAAAAAATGTTAAAGGACTAGATATTAATTACATAGTTGAAGGTGAAGGTGAACCAGTCATAGTTCTCCATGGATGGGGGGCAAATATTAATACAGTATTGCCAATTGTCAATATCCTCAAGGATAGATACAAGGTATATGCCTTAGACTTGCCTGGATTTGGAGAATCTGAAGAGCCAAAAGAGCCTATAAGCTCCTTTGAATATGCTAAAATAGTTAAGGATTTTATAGTTGATGAAGGGATAGAAAAGGCTAGTTTTATTGGACACTCTTTTGGAGGGAAACTATCAATTATTATGGGTTCTAAATATCCTGATATGGTAAATAAGATAGTATTAATAGATAGTGCTGGTCTTATTCCCAAAAGAGGGATAGATTATTATGTAAAGGTATATAGTTTCAAGAGCTTAAGATTTATTTATAAGAACTTCTTCTTTTGGCTTAAGGATGATAAGAGGATGGAGAGGTTTTATAAGAAGTTTGGTTCAACAGATTACAGGGACTCCTCAGGAGTTATGAGGAAGATCCTAGTAATAGTTGTTAATGAAAATTTAAAGGATTTACTAAAGGATATCAAGGCTCCTACCCTGATAATTTGGGGAGATGAGGATACGGACACTCCACTATATATGGCTAAGACCATGGAAAAGGAGATTAAAGATAGTGGATTAGTAGTTTTAGAAGGGGCAGGACATTATTCTTATTTAGATGACTATTATACATTTAGGGCAGTGATTAATGCTTTTTTTAATGGGAGGTAATTATGGAGTATATTTTGGGATTGATCATACTCAGCATAGGATTAATATATCTTATATGTAAAAGATCCAAGATGTTTTTACATATGGTTCAATTAGAGGGTTATAATTCAGATAATTTTAAGAAGTGGATAAGAAACAATAAGGAAAGGGCCTATAAGTTAGGTAAAGATGACAGTCCTGTAAAGAAACCCTTAGTCTTTACTCAGAGGGCTACTAGGCTTTTTAGGACCAATGCTATAATTAGTTCAGCTTTTCTTCTTGCAGCAATCCTTTATTATATTTTATCTCCTAGTATATGGGCATTCATATTGGTACCCGTTCTAGGGCTATTGGTCTTTGTTTTTCAACCTAATATCATGTTGATATCCAACATGATAATGGTGCCAATAGAAAACAAGATAAATCAAGGTTTCTACAACTCAGCCCAAGGTAAGATAAAGGCTAGGGAAGATTTAACTGTTGTCGGTATCACAGGAAGTTTTGGAAAGACCAGTACTAAGTTTATAGTAGGTACCATATTAGGCGAGAGATTCAATGTCTTAAACACACCGGAATCCTACAATACCCCCATGGGCCTATCCAAGGTTATCAACAATGATCTAAATGATGACCATGAAGTATTCATTGCAGAAATGGGAGCAAGAAACATTGGAGACATTAAGGAAGTAGCAGAGCTGTGCCAGCCAAACCTTGGAGTAATCACCTCTATTGGTCCGGTACATATAGAGACCTTTAAAAACGTTGATAATATAATGAAAACCAAATATGAGCTTATAGAGGAATTACCATCTGATGGGGTGGCCATATTTAACTATGATAATGAACATCTTAAAAAGCTGGCCGACAAAACCTTTAAGGAAAAATTACTTTATGGATTGGAAGATATAGAAAACCTAGACATATATGCGGACGATATAGAAGTATCAGAATCAGGTTCAAGTTTTACCTTAAGGGACAAGAAGGGAAACAGTGTCAGATGTACAACCAGGCTATTAGGAAAGCATAATATTTACAATATTTTAGCTGGTGTCTGTGTAGCCCTTTCCTTAGGGATGAATTTTGAGGAAATCAGCAGGGGCATTAGTAAAATTGAGCCAATCCGCCATAGACTTAATATCATAGATTCGGGAACTGGGGTTATAGTAATCGATGATGCCTTTAATTCTAACCCAATAGGGACCAAGGCTGCATTGGAAGTAATCAGCCAGTTCAAGGAGGGAAGAAAGATAATAGTTACACCAGGTATGGTTGAATTGGGTGCTATGGAGGAGTCAGCCAACCGGGAGTTTGGTATGGACATAGGTAAGGTTTGTGACTATGCTATCCTGGTGGGAGAAAAGAGAAGCAAACCAATCTATGAGGGTCTAATGGAAGTAAACTTCAATCCAGATAATATATTTGTTGTTAGCAGCTTAGAAGAAGCGACAGAAAGACTAGGTAGGCTAACAAGACCTAAGGATGTAGTGCTATTTGAAAATGATTTACCAGATAACTATAGTGAATAAGGAGGCTACAAAAATGAAAAAGGTAGGAGTAATATTTGGTGGAAGAAGCGTGGAACACGAAGTATCAGTCATCACCGGAATGCAAGTAATGGAGAACATAGACAAGAAGAAATATGAGGTTGTACCTATTTATATCACTAAGGAAGGCAAATGGCTAACTGGTGAATGCCTAATGGATTTCGCTAATTTCAAAAAGAATGACTTATCTGAGGCGGTGGAAATGTTTGTTTCACCTAACTGTGGGAATCATAAGATCTATCCTAATCCAGAAAACATAGGATTATTCGGCAAGAAGATCCTTGGAGAGTTAGATGTTGTTTTTCCAGCCCTTCATGGGACCCATGGGGAAGATGGTTCTATACAAGGCCTATTTGAGCTTATGGATATTCCTTATACCGGCTGTGGGGTATTGGCCTCAAGTGTAGGTATGGATAAGATACTTATGAAAGATGTGTATAGGTCTTATGGAATGCCTATAGTTAAGTATCACTGGTTCTATAGAAGCAACTGGAAGAAGAATAGGGACATAATTATTGATGAAATCAAAGGGAAATTAGAATATCCTATGTTTGTAAAGCCTGCTAATTTGGGCTCAAGTATTGGAATAAATATAGCTAAGAATCAGGAAGACTTAATCGAAGCTATTGAAATAGCAGTTAACTACGATAGGAAAATTATAATAGAGCAGGCTGTAACCAATCCAAGGGAGATAAATTGTGCAGTTTTAGGCTATGATGAAGAGGTAATTACTTCATTATGTGAGGAACCACTAGGTTGGAAGGATGTTTTAACTTTTGAAGACAAGTATGTTAAAAGCAATGCTAAGGGGAGCAAGTCTTCTGGTGAAAGAAGGGTGATACCTGCTGATATATCAGATGAATTGAGGACTAAAATAGAAGATTTGGCAAAGAAGGCCTTTATCTGCATTGACGGCAAGGGAACAGCCAGAATAGACTTTTTAGTAGATGAAGATGAAAATGTATATGTTAATGAGATAAACACCATACCAGGCTCTTTTGGATTCTACCTATGGGAGGGCAAGGGCTATTCCTTCAAAAAACTAATAGACGAGTTAATCAAGATAGCTATCTTAACCCATGAGGACAAAAAGTCAAACATGTATAACTTTGATGCAAACCTCTTCAATAGAATTCAATATGGTGGAAAGGTAAAATAATGTAAGGTTTCTTACATTATTTTACTTTAATCGGGTAAATACTATCTTAAGAGTGCAAATTATTACCTCAAAAGAGGAGGGGAAAAATGTCCATAAGAGAAAAGATAATGGAGTTTATTAATTCAAAAGATTACAAGCCAATGATAAAGGAAGAAATCCTTGTTAGATTTGGGATTGATTATGGTTCTAGGAAGGAATTCTATAAAATATTAGATAGCCTGGAAAAGGAAGGACTCTTAATCAAGACAATTAATGAGAGATATGCTCCTATAAACAATGAATACCTAGTGGTTGGTGTTTTAGAAGGCCATGAAAGAGGATATGGATTTGTAGTGCCTGATGATAAGGACAGGGATGATATATTTATTCCTGCTGAGAATATGGCAGGTGCCATGCATGGAGATAGGGTAGTAGCCAATATATTAAGCAAGTCCTGGAATGGTAGAAGGGCTGAAGGAGAGATAATCCGAATCCTACAAAGGGAAAATCAATTTATAGTAGGAACCTTTGAAGAAAGCAAGAATTTTGGTTTTCTAATTCCCGACGACCAAAGAATTGCTTATGATATATTCATACCTAAGAGCTCCTTTAACAATGCTAAGAATAGGCAAAAAGTTGTAGTTGAAATAACCAGATGGCCTGAGCCAAGAAGGAATCCAGAGGGAAAGGTAGTAGAAATCCTTGGTTATTTAGGTGAAAAGGGCACCGATATCCTATCCATCATCAGACAGTTTAAGTTACCAGAGGAATTTCCAGAGCAGGTCCAGGAAGAGGCTGCAAGTATAGGACAGGAAATATCTGAGAAAGATTTGGAAGGAAGAGTGGATTTAAGACACTTAAAAACCTTTACTATAGATGGGGCAGATGCAAAGGACTTAGATGATGCTGTATCAATCCAAGTCTTAGAAAATGGTAATTATAGCCTAGGAGTCCACATTGCAGATGTTTCCCACTATGTCAAAGAAGGTTCTTACTTGGATAAGGAGGCTTTGAATAGGGGTAACTCAGTTTACTTAATAGATAGGGTTGTACCCATGCTACCCAAGGAGTTATCCAATGGTATATGCTCCTTGAACCCAAATGAAGATAGGTTAACCCTTTCTGTCATTATGGAGATAGACAGGGATGGAAATGTTGTTAATCACCAGATTGAAGAAGCAGTCATTAATAGCAAGGCAAGGCTAATCTATGACGATGTATCAGACTATCTGGAAAAGGATGATGAGGAGGCTAAGGAAAAACTTAAGGATCTATTGATTGAGTTAGACCATATGAAGGATCTAGCTAAGACCCTCTATGAGAAGAGGGATAAGAGGGGCAGCATAGATTTTGATTTTCCTGAGACCTATATAAGTTTAGATGAAAATGGCTATCCAGTAGAAATTGGTAAGATTGAGAGAAGGATTGCCAATAGGATTATAGAAGAATTCATGCTGGTGACCAATGAGACCGTGGCAGAGGAATACTTCTGGGCAGAGATTCCCTTCCTTTATAGGATTCATGAGGAACCAGCCCAAGAAAAACTAAGTGATTTTGCTAAGTTTATTCATAACTTTGGATATCGCTTAAAGGGCAAGGAGATCCATCCGAAAGAACTACAAATGCTGACCAAGGAGATAAAAGGCAAGAAGGAAGAAATAGTGATCAGTACCCTTTTACTTAGGTCACTTAAAAAGGCAAAATATAGTAGTCAACCTGATGTGCATTTTGGTTTAGCATCTAGGTATTATTCTCATTTTACTGCACCTATTAGGAGATATCCTGACTTAGTAATTCATAGGATAATCAAGGAAAACCTAAAGGGCAGACTAACACCAAATAGACAGGAATATTTGGAGGGTGTTTTACCAGACATTGCTGATCATACTTCCATGACTGAAAGAAGGGCAGAGGAAGCAGAAAGGGAAGTTGAAGATATGAAGAAGGCCCAATACATGAGCGACAAGATTGGTGAGAAGTATGAGGGGATTATATCTTCCTTGACCAATTTTGGTATTTTTGTTCAGTTGGAAAACACCATAGAGGGTTTGGTTCATTTCAGGAACATGCTGGATGACTATTATAACTTTGATGAAGATAATTATTATATAATAGGTGAAAGGACCGGTAGGATATATAGGTTAGGTGATGTGGTCAAAGTTGAGGTAGTAGGGGCAGACCCCTTAAGAAGGAATATAGATTTTAACTTGGTAGACTAGTTTGACACCAAAAAGAATATTTGCTAGACTAAATGAAAATGTGAAGGTGATTTTATGAAAAAGGGTGGAATTAAGGTTTTAGCGACAAATAGAAAGGCTAGACATGACTATTTTATTGAGGATACCATTGAAACGGGAATTGTCCTAAAAGGGACAGAGGTTAAATCTATAAGATTAGGAAAATTGAACTTAAAGGACAGTTATGCCAGCATAGATAAGGGAGAAGTTTATCTGAATAACATGCACATAAGTCCTTATGAACAAGGCAATATCTATAACGTGGATCCTGTAAGGAAGAGAAAATTATTGCTCCATAAAAGGGAAATCAGGAAGCTTAGTCAGGAGGTGAGCCTGAAGGGGCTAACCCTGGTTCCCCTTTCCGTATATCTTAAGGATGGCAAGGTCAAGATAGAGTTAGCCATAGCTAGAGGTAAAAAACTCTATGACAAAAGGGAGGATATTGCCAAAAAGGATGCAGAAAGAAGAATGCGACAGCATGCATCAGAAAAATATATGTAAAATATATTGATATACTAATTAAAAAAAATGGGGGATTCATATGATGTGGAAAGAAAAATACAGCATCGGGGTTGAGACTATTGATGAGCAGCACAAGGAATTATTTAAAAACCTAGGAGAATTTATCAAATTAGTTCAAAATAAGGAGATAAAATGGGAAGACAGATTAAATAAGGCCAAGGAAACCTTAGAGTTTTTACAAGGGTATGTCATCTTCCATTTTGAAGATGAGGAAAAATACCAGGAAAGTATAAACTATCCAGATTTAGAAATACATAGGGAAGCACATAAAAACTTCAAGGCAGGCATCCATGAGTATGTTGAAATATTTGCTGAAGGTGGGTTTACCGAAGATAAGATGCAGGAGTTTAGTGCTAAACTTATGACCTGGTTAATCATGCATGTGGGTAAGATGGACCAAAAAATCGGTGAATATGTAAGAAGTAAAGGGGCTGAAGAATAATGAAAGCAGAACATGTAAACTCCTTTTATGTGGCGGCTCAGGATGTATTTAAACTTATGTTGGATTTAGATGTCAAAAGGGGAGAACTATCACTAGTTAATGGACTAGCCCCTAGTAAAGATGCCAATATTATGTTGGGTATTGTGGGCGACCTTGAAGGAGCTGTGTCCTTTAGTTTTCCAAAAGAAATGGCCTTAGAGATGGTAAAAATCATGGCAGGCATGGAAATGGATGACATAGATGTATTTGTGTCTTCAGCCCTAGGGGAGGTAGCCAATATTATAGGTGGTAATGCAATAACAAACCTATCTAATTATGATATAAAATGTGATATCACTCCTCCGCAGATAATAATTGGCAAGCACAAATCTATATCCATAGTCAGTGAAAACGTATTGGTTATCCCTATGAATACAGATATAGGCATGTTTGACATGTCGATTTTCTTATAAAACAGTCCATGTCCCCGTAAAGTTGACATAATGATGTAATTCTGCTATAATTGAATAGCTAAAATCATAAGTATTATTAATGAATATGGGGGCGCACTGGTTTCGACGGGGATATGGAATCAGGAGTAGCGAGTCGTTGTCGCCAAGCAACGTAAAAAGTGGCAAAAAAAATAAACGACAACAATAATTACGCTTTAGCAGCTTAATTAAGCTGCTCGTCTTGTCTGGGAATCCTGCGACCTAGATAAAGACGTCAACTTAGCAGGGAACCGAGCTTAGCAAAGCTTTGAGCTAAGAACGGAATCTATGAAGCTACTGAAGCCTGAACCTTGTCAGTAGGGGTCAGGTTGAGGGAATGTCAAAATACTGACTGCACTCGGAGAAGCTCTTGTGGAAGTGTTTTCGGACGTGGGTTCGATTCCCACCGCCTCCACCATACATAGCTAGACAGCCTTGATTCTTAATTAATCAAGGCTTTATTTTTTAGTATCTTCCATACTCTTTACTATAATAAAGAGTATGGACTACTAATGCCTTGTATCTTATTAAGATGATTGGGATTGATGAATTAAAGGTGATATCTTAGAGTATAAGCCAGATAAAGAAAAATAAATTGGCTTTATAGCAACTATAATCAAATATTTTGCTTGGTTCATATATATTGTTATAATTAGTATGATGGTAACATGAGAACTTTATAAGAGTATCTAAGATGGCTAAGTAATAGTGAATAAGAAAGAAAAATAAAAGTTTGGGGTAAGCGATATAATGGATATTCGAAGATCCAAAAATGCTAATAAGGAGACATTAATGGAAAAAATGCATATGAAAATTTATCGGAAAAAACATGATTATGATTGCATGGTTTGTGGAAGTGAGTTACTATATTCAAATGAATATAGTAGGGTAAAATGTGTGTACTGTCATGGTGATTTTCAAGCAAATGTAATGTGTAAATCTGGTCATTATATATGTGACTCTTGTCATTCCGCGGATGCTAATGAGGTTATAGACAAATATTGTAAGACCACAGATAAAACTAATCCAATGGAGATGGCTATGGATTTGATGAAGGCTCCTCAAATAAATATTCACGGTCCAGAACATCATTTTCTTGTTCCAGCAGTACTTATAACTTCCTATTACAATTTAATAGATAAAAAGGAGGAAAAACCAAAAAAACTTACTCTGGCTAGAAAAAGAGCAAGGCATATAAAGGGAGGCTTCTGCGGATTTTATGGCAATTGTGGAGCAGCAGTGGGAACAGGACTCTATTTGAGTATAGTAAATGAAACGACACCTCTCTCTAAAAAAGGCTGGGGACTTGCCAACAAGATGACAGGTTCATCCCTAATATCCATAGGGGAAATTGGTGGCCCAAGGTGCTGCAAGAGAAATCTTTTTACAGCACTCAAGGAAGCTGCAATATTTACTGAAGAATATCTTAATATAAGAATGTATGATTATGAGATTTTTCAGCCCCAATGTAACTTTCACTCCAAAAATAATGAATGTATAAGATTAAAATGTCCATATTTCTAATGTACGATAAACTCACCTTTGTATCTTTTAAAATGTTCACAAAAGAATATAAGTAATCGATACCTTCTGGTAACTGATAATGTTTATCAATTACCAACTTGGGTAACTATTAAATAGACGATAATTCCAATTAAAATATATAAAGGAGAGAATAATATGACTTATAAGTTACCAGAGTTGGATTATGCTTATGATGCCTTGGAGCCGCATATAGATAGGGCTACTATGGAGATCCACCACACTAGACATCATCAGGCCTATATAGACAATTTAAATAAGGCTTTAGAAGGATATAAGGAATACCAGGACATGAATATTTGGGAATTGATTAAAGAACTTAATAATCTACCAGAAGAAATTAGGACAGCAGTAAGAAATAATGGTGGAGGACATCTAAATCATAAGATGTTCTGGAAGCTAATGTCACCAAATGGTGGAGGAAAACCACTAGGAGAGGTAGCTAAAAAAATCGATGAAGACCTAGGTGGTTTTGATAAGTTCAAGGAAGAATTTAAGAAGGCAGCTCTAGGTAGATTTGGTAGTGGGTGGGCATGGCTAGTAGTCAATGAAGAGGGAAAATTTGAGATAATGTCTACAGCAAATCAGGACAATCCAATTTCTGAAGGTAAAAAACCTCTTCTAGGTATCGATGTATGGGAGCATGCCTATTATCTTAAATACCAAAACAAGCGGGCAGACTATATCGACTCCTGGTTCAATGTGGTTGACTGGAAGAAGGTAGAAGAAAAGTATATTGGATATAAGTAAAAACATAAGGCCTTGGTTTTAACCAAGGCCTTTATACTATCCTTCTAAATCTCGTGTATTATATCCAACAAATCCAGCAACAATCAAGATGGCAGTAATAGCTATTAGAACTAGCATCTTAACAAGGCTAAACTCTTCCATAGGTATTTGTGGTATATGTCCGAAGGGGGATAGATTTGACATCCAATCAGGAAGTTGTAGCATCTCTCCCATATATACTACAAAGAAGGAATAGCCTAAATAAAGCCAGCTTAATCCAGTTAAATTAGGCAGATAACCAATCAATAGCACAGCTAATCCAACCATTATCCATATTGCTGGAAGGTGGGCTAAGGCTGATTTGAATAGAATATCCATGGAAACAAGGTTATCCATGACAAAAATTGCCGCAGACCATAATCCAAGGACTGACATAAGTTGGGTAATTGGAGCTGCTACTAATCCTATTAGGGTATAGCTACCAATAAGACTATTTTTCGATACAGCCCTTGCAAGTAGATGTGCGGTTCTAGCTTTCTTTTCTTCACTCTTGAGTTTTAATACATATAAAAGAACAGGGATAGAACCCAATATACTTAGTATAGTCATAAGCATAGTTATAAAACGCTCGGTTATGCTGTAGTCAGCTGATTCAGGAAGCATTTTCAGGAGAACTCCACTAGTATCTAGGAATCCTTCCAGGTCTCCTAATATAGAACCATAGGAAACTCCTAATACGTACATTCCTACAGTCCAGGCAATGATACTAGTCCTTTGCAGCCTTATGGATAGACCAAGGGGCGATGATAGTAAACTTGAAGCATATTTTCTACCTGGCCTAGCTGGTATAAAGCCAGCTCCTAAGTCCCTGATTGAATTTAGATATAGGGATAAGGCAAATAAAAGAATAGACTGACCTAAGGTTGCAAATACAGGCCACCAATTATTACTCACATAAACCTCTGTACGTAAAATCAAGCCAAGTGGGGATATAAGTGATAGTATCTCATATTCAATATCGCCTATCCCCCTAACTATATAGGCAGCTATAAGAAAAGTAAATGAATAACCTAAGGTAGAACGACTGTTAGTTGAAAGTTGGGCAAATAGTCCAGTCAAGGCTGCAAAGTATATACCAATGACCCCAATAGAAGCACCATATAAGAAAGAGCCCTCTAAATCCATACTTTCAAATCCTAATGAATAAAGCCCGAATCCAACAATAACAGTTAGAACTATATTAACTATCGTGATCATGATAATTGTTGCTGTTAAAGGAGACAAGGCCCCTACTGGAAGGGATCGGATCATTTCGATACGGCCTTCTTCCTCATCTTCTCTTGTATGTCTAACTGTCAACATTATTCCCATTATACCTGTGGCCAAGGCAGTAAAAACTAACATGAAGTGGGCCATCATGGCTCCATCAGTATAATTGTCTAACCCATAGCCAGGCCCTAACATAACGATAATAGCTGGATTCTTCATAGTTTCAGCCATTATCTCTCTTTCCATACTACTTGTGTATAGGTTGGGCAACATAAGGGCAATTAGTATAGTAAATATAGCTATAGATAAAACCCATACAGGTATTCTAATACGGTCCCTCCTAAGGATAAATTTAATTGTTTGGCCTATATTAGCAAATGGTTTATTCACTATGCTTCACCCCCATCTCCCTTATAATGTCTCAAGAACAAGTCTTCTAGGGTAGGAGGGGCGCTTTCCAATTTAATTATGCCGAAAGGGCTAATGTATTTGATTACATTATCTAATTCTTCACCATCAACTTGGAAATATATGGTGTTATTTCTCTTCTCAATATCATGGACACCTTTTAGCCTATTCAAGCTTTCAATGGGTTCTCTAGTCTGAATCATCATACTGGTTCTAGTTAGATGACGTAACTCTTCTAGGCTACCGGACTCAATTATTTTACCTTCACGGATTATACTGACCTTATCGCAGAGCTTTTCGACTTCAGATAGAATATGGCTGGAGAGGAGCACACTTTTTCCTTCCTCCCTGGCTAACTTAATATACTCTTGAAAGATATTCTCCATCAAGGGGTCTAGGCCTGATGTGGGCTCATCAAGAATATACAGGTCTGCATCTGAAGCAAAGGCAGCAATCAATGCAACCTTCTGCCTATTACCCTTTGAATATGTCCTGCATTTTTTTGATGGGTCAAGATCAAACCTCTCGATTAACTCTTCCCGACGGCTCTTATTATTAGAACCTCGTAATTTAACGAATAGATCAATAACCTCACCACCGGTAAGATTAGGCCAAAGATTAACATCTCCTGGAACATAGGCTACATTCCTGTGTATTTCTACAGCATCCTTCCATGCATCTTTACCAAAGATTTTGGCCTCTCCTCTTGTGGCCTTCAAAATTCCAAGCAAGATCCTGAGGGTTGTGGTCTTACCAGCTCCATTGGGACCAATGAACCCATATATCTCACCTTCTTCGACTTCCATGTTGATTCCATCTAGGGCAGTAAAATTACCGAATTTTTTTGTTAAATCTCTCACGCTTATAATAGACATATAATCCCCCCTAATTCATGATAGACAATTTTACAGGTTAAAGCAGGAGTTACATCTTTCTTACATTCCTTATTTAAGGTATTTGCGATAATAAAACCTTAATCTACCCATGGTATTTTTCACACGGTTTTCTATGTTTCTCCTGTATTCTTCTAATATTACTATATCATCATCCCTAGTATCATTTCCATACTTATTCCTAACAAATATATCTGTTATATCCATAAAACTCTTGAGGTTCTTTTTGCTAGGGTCATAAAACTTATATCCTATTCTATCCGCATATTCATAATGGGTTTCACCACTTTCTTGGGGATGACCAATTAACCCCATAAGGCTAACGGTCTGGTCATATAGATATACAACTCTTTTGACTGGGGATGATTTTTTTACCTTTTTCTCTCTAGACGTAAGTTTAAGGAAGCCTATTATATATCTAATGGGCAGTATTAAGATGAAACCAATTAAAAGTAGGGTGATTACTTTAGTGATGATTTCCTTTCTGGAGGACTTATTATAATCTATAAAGTCACTATTGAAGCCTAAATCGCTATCATCACTTATTTCTGGCATATCATCAAGATTGTTTTGGCTCGGCTCTCTATCGGTGTTTGTCTCTTCATCATTGGTTTCACCTTTATCTTCAGATTGATTTAATTCTGTCCTAGCTATGGTTGGATAGGCAGGGGTAGGCTCAAACTGTAACCAACCTAGAGGCTCTATAAAGGCCTCTACCCAGGTGTGGGTATTATTTTCTCTTACTTCATAGACGCCATTACCACTAGGTACTAGGGCTAAATACCCCTCAACATACCTGCTGGGGATTCCCTCCAGCCTAAGCATGATGGCCATAGCTGTTGCATAATAGGTACAATAACCTTCTTGAGATTCAAATAGAAAATAATCTACAAAATCTACATTATGTGGAACTGGCTCCGGATAAAGGTTGTATGAATAATTCTTTCTTAGATAGGTCTCGATGGCAAGGGTCTTATCATAATCATCCTCAAGATCTTTAACAATTCCGGTTACCAGGGCTCTAGTTCTCTCAGTAATCTTATCTTCAGGGACTTGAAGATATATTTCCAGATTATCTATGTCTACCTTCCTAAAATTGACTCCACTGGAAAGCAATACTTCATAAGGATGTGGTTTTTGAACTCCAATACTATAGCTTTCCCCATCATATATACCTTGGGGAAGTTCTAGGAGGTCATCTTGTTTTAATAGGATCTTGGACCCTATATCAGAGTTAACATATGCAGGCTTATAAGGACTAAATAAGGTTGTGGAGGCAAAATCATTGTAGTGGATGGTCAAATTTACATAACTATAGTAGGATTCAATATCCTCCTTGGACCAACTACTAAAGTTCTCCCTAAGGGAGTGATAGGTTGGTGACTTCCTAACACGTTGCCACTGACTACCATTATAGATATGCTGAACATTACCCCTGAGATAATTACCTTCACTGGAAAAAACAGTCATTATCTTTTTATCACTTAGATTTACCGGTCCTCCCAATCTAGAAGAACTTGTAGTGGAGCCGGTCATGGAAAAGTTAAAAAGGCTGGCCTGACCCCTATCCCTTTGGTTGGCATCATAGGATCTTAACTCTTCAACAAAGGGAAAATGGGTAACCACCTTATCTTGGAGCCAGGACCACCTAATATAGTTATTGTTTTTAGGCAATACTAAGGCAAGAAGCACGATTATAATCCCGTATTTAACAGCTGTTTGCAACCATAACTCATAGAAACTAGAGATATTGTGGATTTGGTTCTCGAATTTAGGGACTTCCTTTAAAAACCTATTCAATCCCATTAAAAAAATAAAGCCTATAAAAAAACTTGATATTAACCAATAGGCCTGGTCATAAAAGGTATACCAGTAATAGAGAAAAGCTGCTATATAAACTGGTAGCAATAAATATATACTCTTATTCTTAAAGAGTATATAGGCATTATAAAGGGAAACCAATATAATAAGGAGGCTCCAATAAAGCAGTAGGTTATCAGTATTTATATTCTCCTTACCCATAAAATTATTAATAATATTTTGGAACAAGCTATATAGGCTTTCATACAAGGGCATTATAAAAGGATTAAGATAATGATTTATTATAAGTCCTCCTATCAAGCCAATAATCGATAGGATATAGAGGATAAAGGGATTTAAAAGAAAGAACTTAACCAACATAGAAATAAAAAGAACAAGTATCAACTGGAGGTATAAGTTTAACTTCAGCCCAATTCCCAGGCCAAACTGGTAAACAAGGATAAAGACCAGGGATACATATAGAAAATTGTAAATCCTAGCTTGATTTTTCTTATGAATCCTATCCATTTCCAACCTCCAAGGCCTTTTTTAAGTCATCCATATAATCAATTGAATAGACTGGTACCCTCTCTTGAAGGAGTCTTTTCTCTATTAGAGGGTCAATGAAATCCGTCTTGTTTATAATATCACTAACCCTTATTATGATGTGATGGAAGCCCTTGGCCGTTAATTCTAGCCCAATTGCCCCCAAGGACTTGTCTAGTTGGGGACTTATTATGATAATACTGGCTCCTTTGTTCATAAGGTCTATTTGAGAGGTAATTAAGGAGTCAACTTTATGCCTACCACTACCATTGAATCTTGTTAATTCTTCAAGAAATGGCTTAAAGTCTACCTGGTCCTGTCCCATAACCCTGATATACTTATCATCATATTGAGTTTCCAATATAACTTGGATATGCTGGTTCAAACAATAATTTATAATACTAAGGGCTATGTCTACAGATTTATCTTCTAATCTTCTATTTACATCATCTTGGAAAACTTGCTTGGAACTTTCTAAAAAAATGATCACATTGGTATCAACCCTATTTTCAAAAGATTTCACTATAGGTTGGTCCTTTTTAGCCGTAATTTTCCAATGAATAGCTTTAATGGTGTCGCCTTCTTGATATTCCCTTAGAGAAGATATATTAGTCCTATCTTCAAAGATGGACTTATCAGATAGTAATTCACCTGGTTTATAACTGGCCATAATCTTCAAGGAGGATAGTTGTCTTATCTTAGGATAAACAAGGAGGGAGGCTTCCTTTATTATAGTCTTATTTAGATTATAAAAGCCAAAGATATCACCTACTAGAATGATTATGTCACCTAATTGATAATAGCCCCTTCGATTTAATACGATGGTATCCTTTCTGGTATATGATGATTGAGGACTTAAGCTGAGAATGGTATTCTTCCTAACATCACCAGTTAATACATTGGAAATATTACTTCTTATCTCAATATAGGGTGCCGACAACTTACTCTTGTTTTCAACACTATAACCAATGTCGACTTTATTACCAACATAAAGACTAGCCTGGGGGATCATAATAGTCCCCTGAATTTTTCTGATAACTATCAGACTATGGATTAATGGAATTATCAAGGTTAACAAAAAGATATAGAAGAGATAGTATGGTGCTAAACCACCTACAAATAATACAAATGCAAAAAGTATTATAAAAATGGAGACAAACCTAAACTTAAAATTAATCATTGGACATCACAGGGATAAACACCCTATCCAAAAGTTCCGTTAATATATCATCCATATTTTTTCTTTCAATCCTTGCCTCGGAAGAAAGTATTAGTCTATGGGTCAAGACAGGAAAAGTAACAGCCTTGACATCATCAGGGATCACATAGTCCCTACCCTTCAAGTAGGCCCTCGCCTTAGCAGTATTTAATAGATCTATAGAGGCCCTAGGGCTGGCTCCCAGCTTAAGGTTGGGAGAATTTCTTGTTGCATTGGATATATTGACTATGTATTCAACTATATCTTGGTGAACCTTGATATCATCAACCTGGGCTTGCATTTCTAAAATATCGTCTTTATGGGCAACAGCTTGGATTTTGTCTAAGTTCTTTATAGTCTTATGATTCTTTATTATCTCTATTTCATTGGCCTTATCTGGGTAACCAAGAGATAGGCACATAAGGAACCTGTCCAATTGGGCTTCAGGTAAGGAAAAGGTACCTTGATATTCCAGGGGATTTTGGGTTGCTAAAACCATAAAGGGCTTATCAAGTATATAGTGGCCTTCTTCTGTGGAAACTTCTCCTTCTTCCATGGCTTGAAGTAGAGCGGATTGAGTCTTAGGAGAAGTCCTGTTTATCTCATCTGCTAAAAATATTTGACTAAATATTGGTCCCTTCTTAAATATAAAATTACCCACTTCCTTATCATAGATGTTGACACCAAGAATATCAGAAGGCATTAAATCAGGGGTGAATTGTACCCTTTTATAGGAGAGGTCCAAGCTTTTTGACAAGGCCTTTACCAGGGTAGTCTTGCCAGTACCAGGGACATCTTCTATCAATAGATGCCCCCTTGCTAATAAGCTTATGATTACATTTTCTAATACATTGTCCTTACCTAATATAACTCTCTTTAGGTTATCTAAAATCATATGAGCCTTTTTATTATTCATATTTTCCTCCATTTAAGTAGATTATCTCATTTCCTATATACCATAAAAAGTGATGGAATATGCAAGAATTTGATAAAGTACTTATTAATAATATAATGATATCCTATATGGAACTTTTATTAATAACTCATGTAAATCTCAATGGGAGAAGCATTACTCCAAAAAGCGGATAAGCAATCTGGTTGTCTCATAGAGAGTTATTGCACAGCAGGTATTTATTAATGGAAAGGATTGGAGATTTAATAGATAAGATTAAGAAAAAATGGAGTTTAATATAGGATTATATAGAAACGATTAGTATACCAATAATAAGGCCAAAGATAATTCCCAGGGTAGACAGCCTGCCTTTCCAAATTTCCTGAGCATTAGGCAGGGTTTCTCCATAGATAATATATAAGATCATACCACCTGCAAAAGCTATACTCATACTGATTAGATTGGTTGATATATTACTAACTATACCTCCTAATAATGCACCTACACCCATGGGAATAGAGGTCAGAATGGATATAATTGTAAGGGAGAGTGCTCCTAGCTTGCTATCATTAAAGAAGACTCCTAGAGCAAGGCCTTCAGGTATACCATGTAGTATAATTGCAAGGATTAGATTGACACTTTTTGTAGGATTAGTTGATAGTAAAGAGCCTAATGCCAAACCCATCGGGGTATGGTGTATTCCAATAGCTATAGCCATGAAGATACCCGGTTTTAGAAACCTATTGTCATTATTAGAAACCTTTATCAATTCAAGTTTTCCATCCAACATCACAGATAGGATTAATCCAAGTATAAGTCCAATTAAAGTAATAAAGACATTACTTAAGATAATTGCCTCTGGAATTAGATCAAAACAAACTATACCTATCATCAACCCTCCCATAAAAGCAAATGTAAATGCCCTAATCCGTCTTCCTTTTCCTTTAACAATTAGTGAGGATATGATTCCAATAATCAAGCCCATCCAGGCAGATAAAAACCCGGAGCAACCTATAAATAATATCTTGGAGATAAGTTTGTTCATATAGCACCATCTTTCACAAAAATAGTATATATGTATATACTATTTTTATATGGCTTGATTAAGAACATAAGTGGTTGTATATTTGATTTAATCAACAAATAAATCTTAAAAAACTCATTAAAAGGTACTATCTAGTGACAGTACCTTTTAATTAAAGTTGGTTTATTTGGTGATTAGGACATTGATCTTGGCATGGTTGGAAACTTTATTTGAAACACTACCCAATAAAGCTCTTGAGAATTTTCCTAAGCCTTGATTACCCATAATTATACAATCAAAATCCCCTTCTTCGGACAACTTTAAAATTTCTTCAGCTGGGTCTCCTTTTTTACTTATAGTGTTTACTTCGCCTGGATAACCTTCAAAAAGCTTTAAGGCTTCTTGCAAAATTTTTTTGCTATTCTCCACCATACTTTCTTCAATTTTGCTGTAATCACTTTCATACTGGACATACTTTAATTGTTTCATAGTAGGGTAGACGTTTAGGATTGTAATTTTGCTTGTATTACATCTCGAACCCAATTTTTTAGCTTCTAACAAAGCATCCATTGAATGTTTTGATCCATCAATAGGAACTAACAATTTTTCCATAAAACTGCCTCCTTATAATTAATTTTTCGTTCAAAATATCTCTTTATATACATATACCCATATAATGCTAATTAAACAGGAAAACTAGGTATTCTCGTATTATTATTTTTATATTGTAATAAGAAACAACCATTATAAAAAGATGCCTTAAGAATTTTCAGAAAATATGGTATAATGATTAGAAATGGGACAGGCCAGTTCATAAGGATTAAGAATTTGTATTATTGACCATGTTAGGATTATTCCAAACTCATATATAGGACAGGAAGGTGTACAAGAATAAAATGATTAATAAAAGCATATCTATAATTACATATTCTAGGAAACATATGAAACATGTAATCGCCCAATTGGAAAGTTTTCTAGGAAGCGAATTCAAGATAACTGGTTATTCTATTCAAGAAGGAATAAAGGGAACAGTTAGTGATACATTGGTTCTTATTGGGCATGAGTATTTAAAAGATGAGGCCATGAAATACATTACTAAGGAAAGCGATGTTTTAGTTGCTAGGCGATCATTGAACCACTCAGAGCTTGAAAACATACTACAAATACCAAAAGGGGAGAAAGTACTATTTGTCGATGTGAACAAGTACCTAGCAGAAAACTCAGTATCCTTACTTGAGGATTTGGGAATTAACCATATAGAAATGTATCCCTATTATCCTGACATAGATTATTCACCTCGTGCTGATTATGCAATAACTACCGGTGAAACTCATTTAGTTCCAGACTATATCAGCAAGGTTATTGACATAGGCTATAGTAAAATAGATTTAACCACCATAACTGAGATAATGTTAAAATTCGACGTAATGGATGAAAGAGCAAAAAGACTATCATCAAAATATATTCAGGATTTTGTTTATTCTAGTAAGAAGGTAGTTAAGACCCTAAAAGAGAATAACTTAATAATGAAACAGTTAAATACTATACTCGATGTTATAAATGACGGGATTATAGGTATTGATGGGGATTGTAATATAATCTTTAGTAATGAAAATGCAAAGAAGTTATTTGATTCCAATCATGATGATAATATAGATTTAAATATTATTTCTGATTTAGATATAATGAATATATGTGGTAATAATTTTGAAAAATATAGAAAAATTCATGAGATAAATGGCAAAAAGATCCTACTTACCATGATGCCAATTAAGCAAGATGATTCTGATTCAGGAATAGTTATGACATTTAAGGACCTTTCTGAAATTGTTGAAATGGAGAACATGGTAAGGTCTAACCTCTTAAAGAAAGGGCATATAGCAAAGCACAGATTTTCAGATATAGTAGGTAATAGTGAGGCCATGAAAAAAGCAATAAATATTGCAAAGAGGTTGGCTAAAAGTGACTCAACCCTATTGTTGACAGGAGAAAGTGGAACAGGAAAAGAATTATTTGCCCAAGCTATACACAACGAATCTAAGAAGTCCAATGGGCCCTTTGTTGCTGTGAACTTTGCAGCCCTACCTGAGAATCTCTTGGAAAGTGAGTTGTTTGGGTATGAAGAAGGCTCATTTACCGGAGCTAAGAAAGGTGGACATACGGGACTATTTGAGCAAGCCCATAAAGGTACTATTTTCCTTGATGAAATAGGAGATGCGTCTTTAAAAATCCAAGCCAGGCTCTTAAGAGTACTACAAGAGAAGGAAGTTCTAAGGATAGGAGCTACTAAGATAATTCCTATAGACATAAGAATCATAGCTGCAACAAATAAAAACCTGGATGAGTTAGTAGAAAGAGGAGAATTTAGAGAGGACTTATATTACAGATTAAAGGTATTACCCATTGAGATCCCACCCCTTAGGGAACGTAAAGAAGATATACCCTATCTGATTGAAAGCATTATGAGAAGGTTTCCTAATGGCAGGGATATGAAGTTAAGTTCTGAATTGGAAAGGGCCTTAATGGATTATGATTGGCCTGGTAACATAAGGGAACTAGAGAATGTTTTAGAATATATGTATAATATTGCAGAGGACAACATAATTGATATTAAGAAGTTACCTAGCTATATAGATAATATTTCCATAAAAAAAGATGCAAAATATTCTGAAATAGGTTATAATATAGAAAAGATTGAATCGAAGATACCTTTAAAGGATGCTTACACAATTCTAAGCGCCTTAAAAAGGGAAAAAGAAGAAGGCAATATTCATATCAGTAGAAAGAGACTTGCCGATCTACTAAATAAAACTCATCTTACTGAGCAGATGATTAGGAAAAGACTTGATATATTGGCGGAGCTCAACCTAGTTGTTAAGAATCGAGGACCAAAAGGCACTAGGATCACCTATCAGGGTGAAAGATTCGTGGACAAGATAAAAGAGAATCGGATAAAAGCAAATATATGAAAACGATTGGACAAGCAATTGGGTCTAATAGGGTGTGCTCAAACCACCAACAAAAACCAATAACCACTACTAATGTTTTATAGTAATAAAGTACCAAGACATCAATCAGTTAAGTTTGGAATTGATGGACGCCTCCAAATAGGATAATAGCACGAATTATCAGAAAAGTTGGATAAGGAAATTCTTATACAAGATATAAGAACTTTTTATATTAACTTGGCACGAAATTTGCTTATTAAGTATATGTGATTAGCTGGCCAGCTATAAAATTATCATAAGTAAATCTATAAAAAATAAGGGGGTTATATTATTATGGCAGATGTAATGCAAAAGACTTCAAGACAAATATCTCTTGAACGTGCAGAGGTATTAAAGACTAGGATTGATCCATATCTAGAAGCAAGGGAAGAAATACCTCTAGGATTGGACCTACAAGATGAGATCAGGGAAAGGCAAGAAAATCTAAAAGCATATTTTAACGCTACAGAAGAAGAGTGGAATGACTGGCGTTGGCAAATCCGTAACAGGATTAATGATGTTGAGACCTTAAGCAAGTTTATCGAACTTACTGACAAACAAAAGGCTGACATCGAAAAAGTTGGAGAAAAATTCCGTTGGTCCATATCCCCATATTTCCTTTCAGTTATAGAACCGGGAGGAAACCATTATGAAAACCCAATTTACTTACAATCAATTCCAACAGGTTTAGAACTTATTGAAGGAATTGGTGAAGCTGACCCAATGGGCGAGGAATTTACTAATCCAGCTCCATGTGTAACAAGAAGATATCCTGACAGATTGGTTATCAATGTTACAAATGTATGTGGAATGTATTGCCGTCACTGCCAAAGAAGAAGAAACATTGGTGAAGTAGATGCTTCACAACCTTCTGAAAATATACAAGCAGCTATAGATTATGTAGCGGCAAATCCAGAAATCAGAGACGTATTGATAACCGGAGGAGACCCCTTAACTCTATCAGATGAGAAAATAGATTGGATCTTAACTCAACTAGATAATATTCCACATCTAGAGTACAAACGTATAGGTTCAAGGATGCCTGTAACTGTTCCACAAAGAATTACTCCAGAACTTTGTGAAATGTTGAAGAAACATCATCCATTATTCATCAACATGCAGTTCAACCATCCATTAGAAATAACTGAAGAGGCCAAGAAGGCATGCGAAATGTTAGCGGATGCTGGAATCCCACTAGGAAACCAAGCTGTTCTGCTAAGAGGCGTGAATGACGACAAGTTCGTAATGAAGAAACTAAACCACGGCCTACTGCAATGTAGGGTTAGACCTTACTACATCTTCCATGCTAAGGGAGTAGTAGGAACTCTTCACTTTAGAACAAGTGTAGATATCGGAATAGAAATAATGGAACACTTGATAGGATATACTTCAGGTTTAGCTAGACCACAATTTATCATAAACGCTCCATTAGGCAAAGGAAAGACACCAATGCTTCCAGAGTATGTAATTTCTCATGGTAGAGATACAATTACTATTAGAACATGGGAAGGAACTATAATAGAATATCCTAACAAAGATGCAGAGGTAGAGTACGAATAAAACTAGATTCACAAGATTATTTAGGCTAAAAGTATATAAGCTCCTGCTCATTTGGGGCGGGAGCCTATATATAAATTGTAAGTGTCTACTCAGCTAGGAAGTAAGAATTAATGATTGGATTCTTTGTATCAAGAATCAAAAAAATAAGATTGGAGGTAAAAAGATGAAGAAAATTTTAGCATTAATTCTTGTAGGAATTCTAGCCCTTTCCCTGGTCGCTTGTGGAGGAGATTCAACTGAAACAGGCGGAGATGATAATGGAAAAGGCACAGCTCCTCAGGACCTTGTTATGGGTACCGGCTCCAGTGGAGGTACTTATTTTGCACTAGGTGGTGCCATGGCTAATGCTATGAATGGCAAGTTGGCTGAACATGGAATCACTGTAACTGCTCAAGCATCTGGTGCATCTGTAGAAAACATCAACCTTATTGAAGCAGGTGAGATGGACCTTGGTATCGCTATGAACAACGTTGCAGCAAATGCTTTTGATGGTGTTGGTGCATTTGATAAGGCAGTTACAAATGTAGCTTCCATAGGTGTTGTTTATAACGAGGTATATCAAATTGTTGCCAATGCAAATACAGGGGCTAAAAATGTTGAAGATCTTAAGGGTCTAACTATCGCAGTAGGACCTCCAGGATCTGGTACTGTTGGATTAACTGAGAAGGTTTTAGCTGCTGCAGGCTTGGACATAAACAAGGATATTAACCCTCAAAATGACACTTTTGGAGATGCTGCTACTAAGATGCAAGACGGTCATATTGACGCTGCTTGTAACGTATTAGCTGTTCCAGCATCCTCAATTATGGAAATGACTACAGTTATGGATATTGTTTACATTGACATAAGTGATGAAATACTTCAAAAGATTCAAGCTGAAGAGCCATACTTTGTACGTAAGGTAATTCCTGCAGGAACCTATGATGGACAAGAAGAGGATATCCATACAATAACATGTAAGGCAGCTTTATATTGCCGCGCTGACCTAGATGAAGAAACTGTTTACCAAATCACCAAGGCTTTCTATGAGAGCGGTGATGAGATTGCAGCAGCACATGCTACTGGTAAAGAAATTCAACTTGAAGGTGCTCTAGAAGGTATAACTACACCTATCCATCCAGGAGCCGCAAAATACTTCAAGGAAAAAGGAATAGAGGTTCCTAATAACTAAAATATATTTTGGATAGTCTGAGTCAAGAGCGGACCATTCTTTGGAAGGGTTCGCTCTCTTCCAAAATGATGTTTTATTATGGAAGAGACTGAATTTAGATATAAGGAGGTTTCACTCAATATGAGCAAAGACAAGAATGAAAAATATATTCCTTCTGTTGAAATAGATGAAATTGATGCGGATCAATTAATGGCTGAATACGATAAGGAATCCGCATACCGCCGTTTAATAGGCTTTCCTGCTAAACTAGTATTTGTTTTAGCTGTGGCCTGGTCTGTATTCCAACTTTATACGGGTTTATTCGGAACTTTCCCGTCTACGCTACAGCGTGCACCACATTTGGCAGCTGCCTTGACCTTGGTTTACCTACTTTATCCTATTAAGGGTAAGTCATTGGAAGAGACTAGTCATATTCCTGTGTATGATTACATACTGGCAGCAGCTAGTGTTTTTGTTGGAGCCTATCATATAATATTTTACGATGCGCTACTCCTACGTGCTGGTTCTTTTACACAAATGGACGTTATTGTAAGTGTTATAGCTATACTATTGCTACTTGAAGCAGCGCGTCGTGTTGCAGGTATGGTAGTTGTTACAATTGCATCTGTATTCCTTGTATATGCATTTTTGGGTCACCTGATTCCTAGAACATCATTCCTTTTCCATGCACCATTTACCTTTAAGCGTGTTGTTGCAACGGAATGGTTAGGTACAGAAGGTATTCTAGGAACACCAATCTATGTTTCATCTACCTTTATTTTCCTATTCCTAGTGTTTGCCACCTTCTTAAAGAAAAGTGGTGTTGGTGATTGGATGACTAACCTTGCTACCGCTGCTGTTGGTGGTTCAGTAGGTGGACCGGCTAAGGCTGCTGTAGTAGCTAGTGCTGCTCAGGGAACTGTTAGTGGTTCATCAGTTGCAAATGTTGTATCCACTGGTTCTATTACAATTCCTCTGATGATAGAAACTGGTTATGCGAGAGAGTTTTCTGGTGCTGTTGAGGCAGCAGCTTCCACAGGAGGCCAGATCATGCCACCGATTATGGGTGCAGCTGCTTTTATTATGACAGAATATGTAGGTGTAAACTACGGTACTGTTGCTTTAGCAGCTGTTATTCCGGCAATATTATACTTTACTGGTATTTTTACTAATGTTCATTTTGAGGCTCTGAAGAATGGACTAATGGGTCTTGACAAGGAGCATCGACAAGATGCTAAGAAATTGTTTAAAGAGGGCTGGTACATGCTCTTCCCAGTTGTACTAATCTTTGGTTTATTAATTGGTGGTAGCTCTGCCATGAAGGCAGCTATGTATGGTATTATTGGATGTATAGCTATCTGGATTATTAATATCATAAAAGAAGAGAAGAAGTTTGATGTCGTAGCTTTTGTTAAGATGTTTATTGAAGCTTTAGATGAGAGTGCTAGAAGTGCTATCTCAGTAGCTGTTACTTGTGGTACTGCTGGCGTAATCGTCGGAGTTGTAACCATGACTGGACTTGGCCTGAAAATGGCAGATGGACTTATCAAGTTAGCTGGTGGAAGCTTGCTACTTACTATGGTATTTACAATGATAAGTTCTATTATACTTGGAATGGGAGTTCCAACCACTGCTAACTATATTATTCAAGCTACAATATCAGCTCCAGCTCTTGTAGCTCTTGGCGTTCCAGCAATTGCTGCCCATATGTTTGTATTCTACTTTGGTATAGTTGCAGATATAACACCTCCTGTTGCCCTAGCTGCATTTGCTGGATCAGGTATAGCTGGTGGGAACCCAATGAAAACAGGTTTCCAAGCAACACGTTTGGGTGTAGCAGCCTATATAGTACCCTATATGTTTGTATTAAATCCATTATTGGTTTTAGTAAATGTTGATGGTCATCCGACTGGAATCTTTGTATTGCTAGTATTGAAGGCTGTTGCAACTGCAGTTATAGGTATGGTTGGTATAGCTACTGGATTTACGGGATATTTCCATGACCATTGTAAAACTTGGGAGCGTATACTTCTAG
>FZPS01000229.1_pt260 | contig 70056 bp, 66 predicted proteins | sample 1817821 | NCBI WGS metagenome assembly FZPS01 (sample SAMEA104158645, study PRJEB21678) | metagenome | place: Germany | collected 2015-04-21
ATGTACGAGGTCGGGGCCGTTGGTTCCCTTATGGGTACGGGCAATGATGAAGGTGGGTGACGCGATGCGGCCTCTTACTCCCATGGCGCGGCCCAGCCCCTGGGTGAACGTTGTCTTTCCAGTGCCAAGGTCGCCGGTGAGCATGACGAGGTCGCCGCCGCGCACAAAATCGGCTAGCGCCGCGCCCAAAGCCTTGGTGTCTTCCGCGTCTTTCGCAGTGATGCTAAACATTTAGTTCCTACGGTTCCTAGTTGATACCAGCGGCGTGCGCGGGCAGAAATTCGCGGGGTACTCGCGCGCCCAACCGGGTAACGATTTCGTAGTTGATTGTATCGCTTGCCAAAGCCCAATCATCCGCGGTGGGGCATCCCCGTGTGGATACACGGTGTGGGTTTCCAAACAGTACGGCCCAGTCCCCCGCTGCTGCCGGAGCCTGGTCGGCGGGCCCCAGGTCGATGACGAACTGGTCCATGCACACGCGCCCCACCACGTGCGTGTCAATAGTCGTGTGCGGGGTGCACACGTGCACTGGTCCCGCGTTGGATGCGTGGCGCGGAATGCCGTCGCCGTACCCAAGTGGCACGATTGCAAGCCACGTGTCGCACTGTGCGACCCACGTGCCTCCGTATGAGACGGGCTGTCCGGCTTTGACCTTCTTGACCTGGGTTAGTTGGGCCTTCAAAGTCATTACCGGTTGCAGGTCAAGGTCCAAAGTCGCCACGTTTGATGGATCCGGGGACAGGCCGTACATCGCGATGCCGTCGCGAACCATGTCGAAGTGAGAATCCGGATGCCAAATCTGGCCCGAACTTGCCGCCAGGTGAAGTTGGAATCCGTCCAGCCCTAACTTTCGAGCGGTGTTAGTAGCGTCCTCGAAAATCTGAATTTGACGCTTTGTGGCTTCGCGGCCCTCCTCGCTGGCTTCGTCTGCGCGGGCAAGGTGGGACCAAATGCCGACGGTTTGCAGTCCGCGTTCGCGCGCTTGCAGGGCTGCGGAGACAAGGGTTGGGAACTGGTCGGGGGTGGCTCCCGCGCGACCCATGCCGGTGTCTATTTTCAGGTGGATGCGGGCCGGGATCTGAAGGGCGCTGAGTGCCAGAATCTGGCCGATATTGGAAACCGAGAGCTCCACGCCGGCGGTGAGGGCTTCGCGCAGAGCAGCTTCATCATTGGGCGGAAGGATCCAGCTGAAAACAGCAACGTCCTTGAAACCGGCTTCGTCGAGTTCTTTTCGGACCTGAAGTGCTTCGGCAACCTGCGCGATTCCGACGATGTCGTAGCCAGCTTCCGCGAGCGCCACAGCGATTTGGGCGCGGCCATGGCCGTATGCGTCTGCCTTGATGATTCCCATGTGCCGAGAATTCGGCGCGAACTCGCGCATTTTCTGCACGTTGTGTGCGAGCGCTTGCAGGTCAATCTCCGCGACCGCGGGATAGTGTGACAGCTGTTCAGACATCGTCTTCTTCCTATTCCTACTGCTAGGAAACTTACCACGAGACGGTAAACAGGCCCGTTTTCCGCGCTACTTTTTGCGGAAAACAACCCAGCGCTGGCCGGCGTAGTTCAAGATGACGAACAGGACCATGCCCAGCCCCATAGCGACGTTGTCGGCTACCTGCACGGACACTCCGGACAGCAGGTTGTAGATGATCGGCTTCGCCATTCCGTAAGCCAGCAGGTAGCAAACGGTTATGTTCACGACGAACAAAACGACCTGCTTGAAGGATCGTTCCTTATTTTGGAATGTGAAGTATTTGTTCAGGAAGAAACTAACTATCGAACCAATGATGTAGTTCAACGCGGACGACACCCAGTATCCAAGCCCGATCCAGTTGTACGCCAAGAACATGACAGAAGTTCCCACGATGGTGTTGATGACTCCCACGAAGGCGAACTTCCAAGTGGTTGCATCAATTATTTTTTCACGCTGTTTGGAAGCGGATTCCTCGGTCATGTCGTCCTTAGATTCAGACAGTTCTACAGTTTTTGCTCGCCCGTTTTGCGGTAACTACCTTTCGCCAAAGCAACGCGCCTGCGTCGCTGTACCATGACGGCGCGGTAGCTACCTTTCCGGATCGCTCAGCACTTACCTATCCTTACGGCCCAATGCCTGCTTTAGAACAGTCGGTAGTTCGCGCGCAATGTCAATCGCGGCGATCGGCCCGCCGATCTCGTTCGGATGCCTTTGGGCGAGCGGGTTATCAGGGAAATCATACGACAATCCCGCCGCGGCCGTCGCGGCCATTCCGTGTAGCCACACCGCCGTTGCAGCCGCATGCACGTACCGATTAGTTTTCTCTTGCAAAGAAATCTTCGAGGACGCCTCTGGGTCCTGTTCGAACTGTGCTTTCTGCTGGGCGACCCGCGCGGCGATCACGCCCGTGAGCACATCACCGCTGCCAGCCACGCCCGCCCACGCGGGAGCTTGCGCCTGCACATAAACCAAGCCGTTAGGCCCCGCTATCAGGGTGGTTCCGCCCTTGAGGACAATGATTCCGCCGGTTAGCTCCGCCAGTTTTCGCGCGGCAAGCAGCGGCGCCTGTTCAACTTCTTTGCGCTTCCACTTCCGGTCATCCAAAACCGAGAGGACTGACGCTGCCTCCCCCGCATGCGGCGTCCATATTGCGAGCTCCGCGAAGTCATCACCCGCGGCTACCATCCGAGCAGCCACATCCAGAGCACCCGCATCAATCACGATCGGAACCCTGTCCGCACCCGCATCAGAAAGCGCCACATCAATGCGCTCGCGCGTCTCCTGATCTTCCGGGTCCATGCCAGATCCAACTGCGATGGATTGTGAACGGCCCGGACCAAGCACAATTCCCGGCGCGGCCTGCAGTGCCAAGAGGTTCGGCGTATCCGTCGTCTCCAACCTCACCATGCCCACGCCCGAATTTTGCGCAGCCAACGTGCCTAAAACCGCTGCGCCGGGATACTGCTCCGAACCCGTTACCAGTCGCACCACCCCACGCGTGTACTTGTGATCGTGCGGCCCTGGGACCGGATAGGTTTCCAGAAAGTCTGACTGGTTTACCGTGCGCGTCTCGCCCTCGTCCTCGAAGATCAAATCCAAATCGACAAGTCTAATTTCGGAATGCAAATAAGACGCGGGTGGTAGTACGAGGGCGGGCTTGACTGCGCCCATGGTGACGACGATGTCGGCGCGCAGAGCGGGTCCGGGGATGCTGCCGTCATCGGTGGCAACGCCGGAATGAACGTCAATCGCTACAACACGGCGAGTGTAGGTCGGCGCTTTGGATAGTTCGTCGCGAGGTGCTTCGCCCGGCTTGTAGACAGACTCGCCCGTCGGACCCTCGATTACCTGCGGTTCGGGGGCGTCTGTCCGTATTTTTTCCAGGCCGGCAATAATGCTTCGAAGGGGCTCACGCAGTTGTCCCTGGACTCCGGTTCCGACCATGCCGTCAATCCACAGGGTGCCCCTTCTGGCGAGTTCCACAACTTGATCGGCGGTGTCGTCCTCACAGTTGAACATCCGCACGCCGGCCATGCGCGCCGTTTCTAGACCTCGTTCATGCGGGTGATCGGTCAACAGGATTGCCTCAACTTCGTACCCATCAAGTGAAAGGAACGCGGCGGCGTAAAGGGAGTCTCCCCCGTTGTCGCCGCCTCCCACAAACGCGATGACGAGCTCATCAGAATCAGGGGCGCGAAGCAGGTCCCTGGCCGCGTCGGCAACGCCCTCAGCGGCTTTGACCATCAGCGCATCTGTCTCGGCAGCTGCCACAGCAGCGCCCTCAACTTCCCTAATCTTTGCGACGCTACGGGTAATCAACATGGCAAACCACCGTCACTTGGCTAGATACCGTCTTTTGGTTAGATACCGTCATTTGGTTGGATTTCAAGGCTCAACGTCCAATCCCATTTTACGAAGTATTCGAGGGCGAGGAACGGTTTGAGGTCCTAGCGCAGCCGGCTCGATGGCGTCGCGTGGTCTGCACGCACTCGAAAACTCGCTCGCTACACAGAGTCACGCGTTTTCAGGCAAGATAGAGGGGTGTATTCCGACCTGCCTGTAGATTCCGATCGAGTGGAGCCGTCACCGTTTGAGCATTTTTCGCGCGAAGCGTGGCGTTCACTCGCAGACTCAACCCCGCTGCCCCTAACGGCGCATGACGTTGAACGTATTTCAAGTTTGGGTGACCCCCTTGATTTGCGCGAAGTTGACGCGATTTACCGGCCGGTGTCTGCCCTGCTTCAGATGTACGTCGATTCGAGTCGCAGGTTGAGTCGCGACCGCCACTACTTCCTACACGAACCTCACCACCCCGCGGTCCCATTCATAATCGGCGTGGCCGGTTCGGTTGCGGTCGGAAAGTCCTCCACAGCGCGACTTCTCCGCGAGCTCCTGCGACGCTGGCCCCACACGCCACGCGTGCAACTAATCGCGACTGACGGGTTCCTACATCCAAACAAGGTCTTGCAAGAACGCGGCATCATGGAAAAGAAGGGATTCCCCGAATCCTACGACCGCATTGCACTCATGGAGTTCATGTCCGCCGTGAAATCCGGCAAAGACGAAGTCTACGCGCCGGTATACTCGCACCTGTCCTACGACATCGTTCCCGGCCAGTACGAGGTGGTCTCCCGCCCCGACATCCTCATCGTCGAGGGCCTCAACGTCCTCCAACCCGCCCGCACTGCCGTCGGCCAAACGGGTGCCGTCGCAGTTTCTGACTACTTCGACTTCTCAATCTACGTCGACGCCGACCCCGCTGACATCGAAGCCTGGTACATCAACCGCTTCCTAAAACTTCGCGGAACAGCGTTCGTTGAAGACCAGTCCTACTTCCGCAGCTACGCCAACCTCGACGACGAAGACGCCGTTGAACGCGCCCGCGCCATCTGGCGCAAAATCAACCTACCGAACCTGGTTGACAACATCGAACCAACCCGCGACCGCGCAACGCTAGTCATCAGAAAAGGTTCCGACCACCGCGTAACCAGTTTGAAGCTACGCAAAATTTAAGAGGACGTGCCTGGCTCGCCTCTCCATCAGGTGTAGCACCTTCGCACCACCCCGAGGATTAGCGTTCCCAAGCACGCCCTCCAAAATCAAAATCTGACGCGGGTCGAGTCGCCAGAACCTGCAGAACTTGCAACGCGCAAACTGCGAAGTCTGTAGCGCGGACCAGTAGCAATGCGGCCAGCCCCGCGCGACGATTTGCGTTGGTTAAAGCGCCAGACGCTCCTTGACTACGTCCGCGATCTTGTACGCTTCCTTGTCGGCGTGATCCTGCGTGGCGGCTTCAACCATGACGCGCACAAGCGGCTCCGTGCCCGACGGGCGCAAAAGAACGCGGCCAGTGTTGCCCAGACGCTGCTCGGCCTCCGCGACAGCGGCCTGCAGGACCGGGTCGTCCGTGCGGCGCTTGTCAACGCCGGGAACATTCACCAGGATCTGCGGCAAACGCTTAATGAAGCTCGTCGCGTCAGCCAAGCTGCGATTCGTTTCCTTTAAAGTGCGCGCCAGAAGCAGCGCAGTCAGCACGCCGTCACCAGTTGTGGCGTGGTGGCTCGCGATCACGTGACCGGACTGCTCGCCGCCCAGCGTATATCCGTTTTCGCGCATATTTTCGAGGACGTAGCGGTCACCAACTGCGGTCTGAACGGTGTTAATGCCCTGCTCTTCCATTGCTAGGAGCAGACCCAGGTTCGACATAACGGTCACGACCAGGGTGTCCTTCGCAAGCTTGCCACGGCGACGGAAATCGACCGCAAGCGCGCCCATAATCTTGTCGCCGTCGATCAGGTTGCCCTCTGAATCTACTGCTAGACAGCGGTCGGCATCCCCGTCAAAGGCAACGCCGAAATCAGACTTGGATGCAACCGTCAAGGCCTGTAGCTGTTCAGGGTGGGTGGAACCGCAATCCTGGTTGATGTTCACACCGTCAGGGGATGCGTTGATTACAACCACGTCGGCGCCGGCCTCACGAAGAGCCTCCGGCCCCAGCTTTGATGCCGCACCATTCGCCGCGTCAACAGCGATTCGCAGGCCACGAAGCGAAGTTCCGCATGCCTGCACCAGGTGCTCGATGTAGGCGGCCTCTGCGCGCGAGTCGTCAAACTCAATGTCGCCGACACTATCACCGATCGGGCGTTCCCACGGCTCGCTCATAAGCTTCTCAATGGCGTCCTCCGCACGATCCTCCAACTTGAAGCCACCGTGGGCGAAGAACTTAATACCGTTATCCTGCATCGGGTTGTGCGACGCAGAAATCATCGCGCCCAAAGCCACGTCCTCGGTCGCAGTCAAGTAGGCAAGCATCGGAGTTGTTGCAACACCAACCCGCGTCACATCCATACCCGCCGCGGCCAGTCCAGCAGCGAGGGCGTGATCCAAGAACTCTCCAGAAATGCGCGTATCTCGAGCGATCAGCGCCTTTGGCTTCACCGTATCGCCGTACTCAGCGCGTGTACGTGCCACGTAACGAGCCGCCGCCTCACCCAGCTCCAAAGCAAGTGAAGGGGTGATATCCCGGTTCGCAAGCCCGCGCACACCGTCCGTGCCAAACATTCGTGGCATAGTGTTCCTTCCATCCAGCGCCGACCCAACTTTGGATCCTCAACAAGGCACCCGAAGGCGCCGCAGCCGGCGCGTTTAACTACTTACACGAAAGATCTATTAGTCAATAATATAAGCGCTCGAATTAGAAACGCCCCACACGACAAGTGTGTGGGGCGTTTCGTGTCGAAGTTGACACCAAAGCTTAACGCTTCGAGTACTGCGGTGCCTTACGTGCCTTCTTAAGACCAGCCTTCTTACGCTCCGTGGCGCGTGCGTCACGAGTTAGGAAGCCTGCCTTCTTCAGCGCCGGACGGTTTGCATCGCGGTCAATAGCATTGAGGGCGCGTGCAATGCCCAGACGAAGGGCACCTGCCTGGCCGGATGCGCCGCCACCATTGATGCGGGCGACAACGTCGAAACGGCCTTCAAGGTTCAACAGAACAAAAGGTGAGCGAACCAGCTGCTGGTGCAGCTTGTTCGGGAAGTAGTCGTCAAGCGTACGGCCGTTGACCTTCCACTCGCCGGTGCCCGGAACTAGACGAACGCGAGCGATTGCGCGCTTGCGGCGTCCTAGGCCGTGGCCTGGAGCGGTGATCGACTGGCCGGAGCCCGCTTCGACGGACTCGGTTTCAGATGTGTACGAGCTGGGGGCGTTCTCCTCTTCCAGCACGTCAGTTTCGGTGGTCTCAGCCACAGTTCTCCTCAGTCTTACTTACTGGCGTCCACAGCGCTGGGCGCTTACTGGGCGACCTGGGTGATCTCGTAGGGAATCGGCTTCTGTGCAGCATGCGGGTGCTCAGAGCCACGGTAGACCTTGAGCTTCTTCAGTTGCTGACTGCCGAGTTTGTTATGGGGAAGCATCCCGCGAACTGCCTTCTCAACAGCGCGCTCGGGGTACTTCGCGAGTAGTTCGCGATAAGAGATGGACTTCAGACCACCCGGGAATCCGGAGTGGCGGTAAGCCATTTTCTGGTCAAGCTTATTACCGGTCAGACCAATCTTGTCAGCGTTAATGATGATGACAAAGTCGCCTTGGTCAATGTGCGGTGCGTAAGTCGGCTTGTGCTTCCCACGAAGTAGCTTGGCAGCAGCTGCTGCCACACGACCGAGGACGAGGTCAGTGGCGTCAATGACGTACCACTTCTTGACGTCGTCTCCGGGTTTAGGAGTATAAGTGCGCACGGGCGTGGCCTTCTTCTTCTAATAAGGGCGGATACACCAAAATATTCGATGTTGAATAAAGCATCCGCTCGCGTTCAGGTATTGCTCGCGTCATTGCGTCCGGGCGTTAGATCAGTGAGTGGGAAGATTCTGATCCGCGCTCTCGAGACGCACAACGCCTTACAGCTTAACCGTCAACTGTCTAAGTCGTCAAAGCCTTAACGCTGTTTAGTGGCGGATTACTCACAATTCAATCTGCCTGCTGATCGCGCCTGCGCCTCGTCTGCTCCTGGCGCTTCGCCCACTTGTCCTCACTCGCGTAGTCCACTTTCAGCATCGTGAGGCCGTGTGCGGGTGCGACCGGTGCCGGCTGTGAGCGACCCGGATTATCCACCAGCTGTTTTATCCACAGTTCCGAGCGGCGCCCTCGTCCCACTTCCACCAACGCGCCCACAATGGAACGCACCATTGAATGACAAAATGCGTCCGCGCTGAGTTCAATCACGATTCCCTTCGCGTCACGCCCAACGCTGATTGCCTGCAGCGTGCGGATAGTGGTCGCGTCCGGGCGGGGTTTGCAAAAGGAAAGGAAGTCGTGCTCGCCGATAAGGTGGTTCGCGGCGGCACTCATCGCGGAATCGTCGAGCGGATAGTTAATCCACCACACCGCATCCGCCAGCTGCGGGTCGCGCGTGTCAATCGAATCAGAAATCCGGTAGGCGTAATACCTGCGCAGCGCGGAAAATCGCGCGTCAAAATCCGCACTCACCGCAGACGCCCTAAGGATCACAATGTCCGATCCGGGCGTTTCCGACGTGCGCGCCAAAAGCGTATTCAGCCGGTTTCGAAGTAGGCGCAATCCATTCTCGAGGGCGGAGTCGTGTGCAAGCGCCTTAACGCGATCGGGATGCACATCAAAATGGGCAACCTGATTGCGGGCATGGACCCCGGCGTCGGTACGGCCAGCAACTGTGAGCCGGATCGGTTCGCGCAGCAGTAACGCAAGACCGTCCTCGATCGCCCCCTGAATCGTTGGGTGCCCCGGCTGGACAGCCCACCCGTGGAACCTGGTCCCGCGATACCGAATATCAAGCCGGATGCGGATGGTTTCTTCGAGGGGATTTGTGCCTGACGCTTCCCTGCCTAGTTCACTGGCGTTTCCGCGCGGAGCCTCCCGATCCGCTTCCCCGGTATTCTCGAGCGAAGTCTCCCCGGTATTCTCGAGTGAAGCATCCCCTGTGTTCTCGAGCGAAGCCTCCCCACCGTTTTCGCGTGCGGCTTGCGCGGCAGGCCCGCTGTCTAGACCTCCCATGCGCGCACTCCCCCACGGATTCCCGCGTCGTTTGGCACGATGACGACGTCTTCCCCGAGGTGGTCGCGGTGCGTCGGCGTGATGCGCACACCGTTGCCACCCCCGATGTAGAGCCGATCCCACAGGTACATCGGCCGCAGACTCGCCACGACGCGACGCGCGCGCCGTGACCAGTGGGCGTCGCCTAGTCGAAGCCGCTCATGCTCACCGATGTAGTCGTCGTAGGTCAAGCCCCACCTAATCGGGCCCTGTGAAATCTCTGTGTGCGGAGCCAACCGTCCCGCATCGAAAACCGCGTTCCCCAACCCGGTTCCAAGTGTGATAATCATTTCCAAACCAGTTCCAGAAATGACTCCCGCACCAGCAACTTCAGCGTCATTCAGCACGAGGGCGGGGATGCCTAACCGATCTTCTAAAGCCAGGCGCATGTCAAACCGCTCCCAGGCTTCCACCAGTTGCGGCAGGACCTTTGACCGCGGACCATCCTTAGTTATGTAGTGCGGAGTGGCAATCACGATGCCGTGTCGGATCATGCCGGGCATGCCCACCGTCACGCGGTCCGTCGGAGGCAGGTGGCCCGCCAAATCTGCAATCGTTTCAACTAAAAGGTGTGGAGGAAGCGGGTAGGGCGTCGCTGTTCGCACTGCGGGCGCGGTCATCGTCCCGTTCTCATCCAAAACGGAAGCTTTAATTCCGCCTCCACCGCAATCCACTGCCAGGGTCCTATTTTCAGTCACAGTGTGATTGTACAAAAGCGCGGGAGCTACCTAAACAGGCAACTCCCGCGCTCAAAGTTTAAGAGAAGGAAACTTACTTCTCTTCCTCAGCTTCCTCAGCGGAGGCAGCAGATTCCGCAGATGCGGAAGAAGCGGACTCAGCGGATGCAGAAGAAGCAGACTCCGCGGAAGCGGATGCTGCGGACTCAGCCGCGTCCTCGTCTTCAGCGGCGGCAGCCATTGCGGCAGTCTTCTCTGCCTCGGCTACGACAGCCTTCTTCTCAACCTTCTCGGTGACCAGCGAAATGATCGCCATTGGGGCGTTGTCTCCCCTGCGGTTTCCGATCTTCGTGATGCGGGTGTAGCCACCTTCGCGCTCCGGGTCGATCGACGGTGCAATCTCGTCGAACAGGATGTACAGGATGTCCTTGTTCGGTATCGTCTTCGCAACGGTACGACGAGCGTGAAGGTCGCCGCGGCGAGCCTTCGTAATCAGCTTCTCCGCGAGCGGCTGCACGCGACGAGCCTTTGCAACCGTGGTCGTGATCTGTCCGTGCTGGAAGAGCTCCTGCGCGAGGTTTGCCAGCATTAGTTTCTCGTGGGCGGGGCTTCCTCCCAGACGAGCGCCCTTCGTAGGCTTGGGCATGATGTCTCCTAGATAAATACTTTCAAACGAGTCTTACTCGTCGCTGAACTTAACAGAGCCGGGCTGGTCAGCCGGTGCGCCTGGCATGACCGCATCCTTGAGGGTCATTCCAAGTCCCGCCAGCTTCTCCTTGATTTCCTCAATGGACTTCGTTCCGAAGTTACGGATATCAAGCAGATCGGCTTCCGAATGGGCAACTAGCTCGCCAACGGTGAGGATGCCACGGCGACGCAGAGCGTTGTAAGAACGCGACTGCAGACCAAGGTCCTCAATCGGTAGAGCAAGATCCTGCGCGAGGGTCTCTTCAGTTGCGGATGGGCCGATCTCGATGCCCTCAGCTTCCGTGTTCAACTCACGTGCAAGGCCGAACAGTTCAACGAGGGTCTTACCTGCGGAGGCAAGAGCATCGCGCGGCGAGATTGCCGGCTTCGTTTCCACGTCAACGACGAGGCGATCGAAGTCAGTGCGCTGTTCAACACGGGTAGCTTCAACCTTGTACGTCACCCGCAGAACCGGGCTGTAGATCGAGTCAACCGGGATGCGGGAAATCTCCGCGTCCACAGTCTTATTCTGGGCGGCGGAAACGTATCCGCGGCCACGCTCAACCGTCAGCTCGATCTCAACCTTGCCCTTTTCGGACAGGGTTGCGAGGTGAAGATCAGGGTTGTGGATTTCCACGCCAGCCGGGGGCGTGATGTCTCCAGCAGTGACTTCACCGGCGCCAGCCTTGCGCAGGTACATCACTACGGGCTCGTCATTCTCAGACGACAGGACGATGTCCTTAATGTTTAGGATGATCTCAGCAACGTCCTCTTTGACACCCGGCACGGTTGAAAACTCGTGCTGGACGCCGTCAATACGAATGGACGTCACCGCTGCCCCTGGAATCGAGGACAGTAGGGTGCGACGTAGGGAGTTACCTAACGTGTAGCCAAAACCAGGCTCAAGGGGCTCCAGGGTGAAGCGCGAGCGGTAGTCGCTAACCTTCTCTTCTGTCAGAGTGGGTCGCTGTGCAATGAGCACGTCTGTGATCCTTTCTTCCCGATATCCGCCATATGACATCGGGTGGTGTTACCAGCAGGCGCTGGAACAGGTGTGTGTCGGTAAAAACCGGGAGGCTCTTCCGACTCGACGTGAAGACTCTAAGGTCTCGTACGAACGCTCAGACCCGGCGACGCTTCGGTGGGCGGCAACCGTTGTGCGGCTGGGGGGTGACGTCCTGAATGGAGCCAACCTCAATGCCAGTCGCCTGGAGCGAACGAATCGCGGTCTCACGGCCAGAGCCGGGTCCCTTAACGAAAACGTCGACCTTCTTCACACCGTATTCCTGAGCACGACGAGCTGCGGATTCAGCTGCAAGCTGTGCGGCGAACGGGGTGGACTTACGTGAACCTTTAAAGCCGACCTGACCGGAAGAAGCCCAGGACAGGACAGCACCATTCGGGTCCGTGATGGACACGATCGTGTTGTTAAACGTCGATTTGATGTATGCGTGGCCGTGGGGAACGTTCTGGCGATTCTTGCGCCGTCCCGAACGGGCCGCATGTGAACGTGACTTAGTAGCAGCCATAATTTATTCTCCTGCGATTTGGTGGTATACCCGAACGGGGTTACGCCGACTTCTTACCGGCAACTGTGCGCTTCGGGCCCTTGCGGGTACGAGCGTTGGTCTTAGTGCGCTGACCACGGACCGGCAGGCCACGACGGTGGCGCAGTCCCTGGTAGGAACCAATCTCAATCTTGCGGCGGATGTCAGCCTGAACCTCACGGCGCAGGTCACCTTCCACCTTGTAGTTACCCTCGATGTATTCGCGGAGCTTCACGAGATCTTCTTCAGAGGCGTCCTTCACGCGCGTGTCCGGTGAAACACCGGTCGCGGCCAGTGACTCCTGGGCGCGAGTGCGGCCGACGCCGTAAATGTAAGTAAGCGCAACTTCCAACCGCTTTTCGCGGGGGATGTCTACGCCGGCAATACGTGCCATGTTTTCACTCCATAAGTGAGAAGGAGGTGGTCACCACATCATCTGGACTTACGTTGCTCCAGCCCCGGCCTCCTTAACCGAGGGTCCCACTTCTACCTGCACCGGCATTGAGACCTTTGCAAGCCTCGCCCTCGCACATTTCAAAAGTGGCTGATGTAGTGCTTATTTATTTTTAAAGTAGGTCAGGCTTAGCGGCCCTGACGCTGCTTGTGTCGCGGATTGTCACAGATGACCATGACTTTGCCGTGGCGACGAATCACCTTGCAGTTGTCACAGATCTTCTTGACACTCGGCTGTACCTTCATGGTTCTACCTCCGCCAAAATCGGCTTAGTGTCGGTTCACTTGTAGCGGTAAACGATGCGTCCGCGCGACAAATCGTACGGGCTTAGCTCAACGACGACGCGGTCTTCAGGAAGGATACGAATGTAGTGCTGGCGCATCTTTCCTGAAATGTGCGCTAGAACTAGATGCCCGTTGCTGAGCTCAACTCGAAACATTGCGTTGGGCAGTGCCTCAACGACTGTGCCTTCCGTTTCAATTACGCCATCTTTTTTGGCCATATACTCCGTCGTTCCCCTACAGTTTGTTTGATACCCTCGTGATTCACGAGGGCGGAGTCAGAACTGTTTGCAAATTGCAATTGCAGATAAAGACCCAGCTATCAACTCTAAACGATTGTGCCTATAAGATAAAGGACCATCGTTGTTAAATCTCTCACGGTTGCGGGGTAATCCCATAGGGCGCTAGTCCGGCTTCTCCCCCGTCGGGCGCGGTGAGTACCCAGATTCCGTTTTCGGTTCGCGCGACCGTGTGCTCCCAGTGGGATGCAAGCGACCCGTCAACGGTCTTGACGGTCCAGTCATCTTCCAGCACGAATGTTTCGATGTCGCCGTCAGTGAGCATCGGCTCAACCGCCAGGACCATTCCCTTCTTGATCCGCGGGCTGATTCCGCGCGCGCGATAGTTCAAGATTTCAGGAAGCTGATGCATTGCGGTGCCAATGCCGTGACCCGTGTACTCCTCAATGATGCCGGCAGTCCAAGATCCGTCGCGATGTTTCTCAACCGTTTCCTCAACGGCTTCACCAATCGCGGAAATCCGGTGTCCGGTCGCCACTGATGCCAGTGCCGCCCACATCGCATCCTCGGTCACCGCGTTCAAACGCCTGGCTTCCGCACTTCCGGCCTCGTCCCCACCCACGATCATCGTGAATGCGGCGTCACCGTGCCATTCCTGTCCACAGCGTTCGATGTAGGCACCGCAGTCAAACGAGACGAGGTCGCCCTCCTTCAACTTCGTCATATCCGGAATCCCGTGCACGACCGTGTCGTTTACCGAAATGCAGACTGTCGCTGGGAAACCGCCGTACCCCAAGAAGTTCGGCTGCGCATCGTTGCGCGCAATCACTTCCGCTGACACCTCATCCAGTTCCAAAAGTGTCACGCCCGGCTTCGCGGCCTCACGCAGCGCCTTATGAATTTCAGCAACAATCAGCCCAGCTTCACGCATCCACTTGATTTGCTCGGGAGTTTTCAATTCAATTCTTGGCATTCTTGACGCACCTTAGTTGTTTTCGTTATTCAGATTCTCGAGGGCGGAGCTGAGTTTATGCAAGCAATGAACCCGCTGTGTTTCAGCGGGTTCATCGTCTGTCATTGTCTAGTTCTGCGGTAGCAGGTTGTGCTCATCGAGAACCTTGTAAATTCGGTCCCACACTTCATCCACAGTGCCTAGCCCATCGATTTGGACTAGCTTGTCCTGGTCGGCGTAGTAGGTGACCATCGGTTCAGTCTGCTCGTGGTATACCTCAAGGCGGTGACGAATAACCGGTTCCGTGTCATCGGAGCGGCCCTCCACCTCAGCGCGCTTCAACAGGCGCTCCACGACCTCGTCAAAATCGACGCTAACTTCAAGAACGAGATCGAAATCGCGACCTGTTTCTGCAAGGGCGTCGCGCAGGTAGTATGCCTGATCGATCGTGCGGGGGTATCCATCTAGCAAGAAGCCGTTCTGAGCATCGGGGGCTTCCAGTCGGGCCTTAACCATCGGGTTCGTAACCGCGTCTGGTACGAACTCGCCGGCATCCATGTACGCCTTCGCGCGGTTGCCAAGCTCGGTGCCGTCCGCCATGTTCTGACGGAAAATGGCTCCGGTGGAAATTGCGGGAATGTTCAGCGCTTTAGAAATATTCTTCGCCTGGGTTCCCTTACCCGCTCCGGGTGCTCCAAGGATAAGAACTATGGGGCCTTGTTGATCTGCTTCTTGAGATGTCACTGGAGGAATCCTTCGTAGTGGTGCTTCTGCAGCTGGGAGTTGATCTCCTTAACCGTCTGCAAACCAACGCCCACGATAATGAGCAACGTTGTTCCACCGAACGGGAGTTGGCCCGCCTCCAGTTTGAGGGGGATCATTGCAAGCGTCGGCAACAGGGCAACGATCGCTAGGTAAATAGCGCCCGCTGTCGTAATTCTGGTCATCACGTAACGCAGGAAGTCCGCCGTCGGACGGCCTGCACGGATGCCCGGAATAAAGCCGCCGTACCGTTTCATGTTATCCGCAGTCTCGTCCGGATTGAACGTGATTGACGTGTAGAAGAATGCGAAGAAGATGATCAGTAGGCCATTTATCAGCATGTAGGGCCACGAGGTCGAGAGGAAGTTTCGCTGAATCCACTGGACCCACGCGTCGGTGGGCTGTCCGAAGTTGGCGGCCATTGGTGGCAGTGCCAGGATCGAGGTGGAGAAGATGACCGGGATAACGCCCGACATGTTGATCTTCAGCGGAATGTAAGTTGTGGATCCGCCCATTAGACGGCGACCAACCATGCGCTTTGCGTACTGCACCGGGATGCGGCGCTGCGCCTGTTCGACGTAGACAACTGTGAGCGTGATCAGCAGGATCAGGACGACGATCCAGAAGACCTTGCTCCAGCCGCCACCGCGACCAATAGATAGAAGGTTCGAAGGCAGGGTTGCTGTGATCGAAGTGAAGATCAACAGCGACATACCATTGCCGATGCCGCGCTCGGTGATGAGCTCACCAAGCCACATGATGACGCCGGTGCCCGCGGTCATGACGATGACCATCAGCAGGAACGTGATCGGAGAGGCATTCGGAATGATGTCAACTGAACATCCTGGGAACAGCTGTCCGGACAGTGCCAAAGAGATCATCGTTGATGACTGGAGGACGCCCAGGAAGATCGTCAGGTACCTCGTGTACTGGGTCAGCTTTGAACGGCCCTGCTGGCCTTCCTTGTGTAGATCATCAAACCTGGGGATTACTACGCGAAGGAGCTGCACAATAATTGACGCCGTAATGTACGGCATGATTCCAAGTGCGAAGACTGACAGCTGCAGGAGGGCGCCACCAGAGAACAGGTTGACCAGGTCAAGCAGGGATGTTTGGTCCTGCTGGGCAAGACAAACCTGAACGTTTGGTGTTGACACACCCGGCGTGGGAATGAATGACCCCAGCCTAAACAATCCCATGATCAGCAGAGTAAACAGCATTTTGTTCCGAAGATCTGGTGTTCGGAATGCCTGTGCGAATGCGCTGAACAAGCGTCCTCCTTGGGATTTTCTACTTAAACGTGTTGTTGATAGACGGTCTTAGACTAACTGATTTAACCAGCTATTCGTAAACCGTGAAGATGGAATGGGACAAAAGTGGCCCGACCACACAATGATCGGGCCACTTCCATCATTAAATTATCGACTTAGCGAGCGGAGATAGTTCCGCCGGCCTGCGTGATCTTAGCTTCAGCGGAAGCTGACCACTTGTCAACGGTGATGTTGAACTTCTGGGTGATCTCACCCTGACCGAGCACCTTGACCGGCTTCCCGGCGCGAACTGCGCCCTTGGAAACGAGGTCCTCGACGGTGACGTCGCCACCTTCGGGGAATAGCTGCTCAATCTTGTCCAGGTTCACAACCTGGTACTCAACACGGAACGGGTTCTTGAAACCGCGTAGCTTCGGGAGGCGCATGTGCAGCGGCATCTGGCCACCTTCGAAGCCTGCGGGAACCTGGTAGCGGGCCTTCGTGCCCTTGGTTCCACGACCTGCGGTCTTACCCTTTGAACCTTCACCGCGGCCAACGCGCATCTTACGCTTGTTGGAGCCCGGTGCCGGCTTGAGGTCGTGGAGGCGTGTGATCGAGTGTTCTTCGCTCATGGTCAGTCGACCTCCTCTACCTCGACCATGTGACGCACAGCGTTAACCATGCCGCGCGTGCTCTTGTTGTCTTCTAGGACTACCGACTGGCGGATCTTGCGAAGGCCCAGCGCGCGCATAGTGGCACGCTGACGTTCGGGACGACCGATGTCGGAGCGAACACGAGTAACCTTTAGTTTCTTAGCCACTAGTTGCTCACCCCTGCGGCGGCCTTCTCATTTTCGGCCCGTTCTTTCTCTTCGCGTGCCTCAGCTTCGCCCTCCGCACGTGCGCGGAGCATAGAAGCTGGGACTGCGCGTTCCAGCGGAAGTCCACGGCGTGCTGCAACGGCCTCAGGCTGCTCGAGCTGCTTCAGACCGTCCACAGTTGCGCGGACAATGTTTAGTGCGTTTGCTGAGCCAAGCGACTTGGTCAGCACGTCGTGAATACCAGCGCATTCGAGGACGGCGCGCACCGGACCACCGGCGATTACACCGGTACCGGGGTTAGCCGGGCGTAGCATGACGACTCCGGCGGAATCCTCACCCTGCACCTTGTGCGTAATCGTCTTGCGGATCATCGGGACGCGGAAGAAGTTCTTCTTTGCTTCCTCAACACCCTTGGCAATAGCCTGGGGAACTTCCTTGGCCTTGCCATAGCCCACTCCGACGGTACCTTCACCATCGCCAACGACGACCAGGGCGGTGAAGCTGAAGCGACGACCACCCTTTACGACCTTGGAGACGCGGTTGATGGTAACGACACGCTCGATGTACTGGTTCTTATCATCGCGCCTGTTATCGCGGCGCTCTTGGCGTCCTGAGCGACGGTCGCGACGCTGCTCGTCGCGGTCCTCAGAGTTGCCCTGATTTCTAGCCATCAGTGTGCTCTCTTCCTTCTCGTCGCTATCAGAGTTCCAGGCCGCCCTCGCGGGCGCCATCTGCTACTGCGGCGACACGGCCGTGGTACTTGTTGCCACCGCGGTCAAAGACTACGGCGGTGATGCCGGCTTCCTTAGCACGCTCAGCGATGAGCTCGCCTACGCGGCGGGCTTCTTCAACCTTGGTGCTCTTGCCATCGAACTCGTCTTCCATGGTGGAAGCCGATACGAGGGTGTGTCCCTCATCGTCGTTCACGACCTGCGCAACCATGTGGCGGTTGGAGCGGGTCACGACTAGGCGGGGACGCTCGGCGGTACCGTTAACGTTTTTACGAACACGCTGGTGACGACGCTTACGGGCAATGTACTTGCCTTTGCCTTTAATCGTGTAAGACATTACTTACCAGCCTTTCCAACCTTGCGGCGAACGTGCTCGCCAACGTAGCGAACGCCCTTGCCCTTATAGGGTTCGGGGCCGCGGATCTTGCGGATCTTAGCGGCGGTTTCGCCTACGAGCTGCTTATCGGTTCCGGAGACCGAGAACTTGTTCTGGGTCTCAACCTTAAGCTCGATACCTTCCGGAGCCTCGAATACAACGGGGTGAGAGAATCCGAGCTGGAACTCAAGATTCTTACCCTTCTGCACTACACGGTAACCGGTGCCAACAATCTCAAGGCCCTTGGTGTAACCTTCGGTTACGCCAACGACCATGTTGAGAATCAGCGAGCGGGTCAGGCCGTGGAATGCGCGAGATTCACGGGTATCAATGTCGCGAGTTACGGTAACTTCGCCGTCTTCAAACTTGACGGTGATTGGGCCCTTAACCGTGTAGGACAGGATGCCCTTCGGACCTTTAACGGTTACGTCGCGGTCCGCGATAGTTACATCAACGCCAGCGGGGACGGGAATCGGAGTCTTGCCAATACGTGACATGAGTATTCCTCCTTACCAGATGTAGGCGAGGACTTCCCCACCTACTCCCCTGTTGTATGCCTCTCGCTCAGTCAGCAAGCCGGACGAAGTCGACAGAATCGCAACGCCGAGACCGCCACGAACGCGGGGCAGGTTGGTGGACTTTGCATAAACGCGCAGACCGGGCTTCGATACGCGCTTCACACCAGTGATTGCGCGTTCGCGGTCAGCGCCGTACTTGAGGTCGAGCGTAAGGGTCTTACCTACGCGGGCGTCCTCTACCTTGGCTCCGGCAATGTAGCCTTCTTCGACAAGGATGTCAGCAATTGCTGCTTTGAGCTTTGAATGCGGCATCGACACGGATTCATGATGTGCCGAGCTCGCATTACGCAGACGCGTGAGCATGTCTGCGATGGGATCAGTCATTGTCATCGGGGTTTCTCCCCTTCCTCATCGGGGTTTCCCGCAGTTGCTTATCAACCCGGGACCTGCGATGTAGTCGTTACCAGCTGCTCTTAGTCACGCCCGGGAGCTCGCCATTCAGAGCGAGTTCGCGTAGGCAGACACGGCACAATCCGAACTTGCGGTAGACCGAACGCGGGCGTCCGCAACGGTTACAGCGCGTGTAGGCACGAACCGCAAACTTTGGCTTGCGGTTAGCCTTTACTTTCAAAGACGTCTTCGCCATTTGTCAGTTCTCCTTGAGCGGGAAGCCCAGGCCACGCAAGAGGGCACGGCCTTCTTCGTCGGTTTTGGCTGACGTGACGATCGTGATGTCCATTCCACGTACACGGTCGATGTCGTCGACGTCGATCTCGTGGAATACGGACTGTTCCGTCAAGCCGAACGTGTAGTTACCGTTACCGTCGAACTGCTTCGGAGAGAGTCCGCGGAAGTCACGGATTCGGGGCAGTGCGAGGGAGATCAGACGATCCATGAACTCCCACATGCGGTCGCCACGCATGGTGACGTGCGCACCGATCGGCTGTCCTTCACGAAGCTTGAACTGCGCAATGGACTTGCGTGCCTTGGTAACGAGCGGTTTCTGCCCGGTAATGGCAGAGAGGTCACGGATCGCGCCGTCGATAGCCTTCGAGTCGCGAGCCGCATCACCAACACCCATGTTGACGACTACCTTCGTGAGGGTGCCAACTTCCATGGGGTTGGAGTGGTTGAAGTCCTTCTCCAACTTCGGGCGGACTTCGTCATTGTACTTTTGCTTGAGACGAGGGGTCATGCTCCGATTTCCTTTCCGGGTTCGAGGCCACGCTTGGTGCCACCACGAACCACGCGAATCGGGTTACGGCTAATGCGCTTGCCGTTTTCGTCACGGTCTACGCGGAAGCCAACGCGAACGCGCTTCTTGGTATCGGGGTCAACAAGGGCCACCTTGGAGATGTGGATAGGAGCTTCAATGTGCTCGATTCCACCGGTCTGAGCGCCTTGAGCGGACATGCCGTGACGAGTGTGACGCGTCTTGACATTTACGCCCTCAACGAGGACCTTCTGTTCCTTCGGGAAGACCTTGATAACGCGTCCCTGCTTGCCCTTGTCTCCAGGTGCAAGTGGTGCAAGGCCCCCGGCCTCACGACGCTTGTTTCGTTCGTCGATCTTCTTCTGATCGCTGGTGCGACCAGAGATGACCTCTACGAGGTCACCCTTCTTAATCTTTGCTGCCATCAGAGCACCTCCGGTGCGAGTGACACGATCTTCATGAACTTCTTATCGCGAAGTTCACGGCCAACGGGGCCAAAGATACGGGTACCACGCGGTTCGCCATCAGTCTTGAGGATGACAGCTGCGTTTTCATCGAAGCGGATGTAGGAACCGTCCGGGCGGCGGCGCTCCTTGCGGGTGCGCACGATTACTGCCTTGACGATTTCCCCCTTCTTCACGTTGCCGCCGGGGATGGCGTCTTTAACGGTTGCGACAATGGTGTCGCCAATTCCCGCGTAGCGCCGACCCGAGCCGCCGAGGACGCGGACGCAAAGGATTTCTTTTGCACCCGTGTTGTCGGCAACCTTTAGTCGCGACTCCTGCTGGATCATTCGTTGTACTCCTGTCGTCGAGCTGGTTCTCGTGAGCGCACGTTAAACTGCGCCTGAGCCTGGCCGAACGTATACGGACTTATGCGCGAAAACTCGCGCAGATATACCTCTACACTTCAGACTCGAGCACACCAGATTGCTCTTCGGTGCCAGGTCTCTGAAGCGAGTAGGCCGAGTTTCACGGCTCCAGACGTGGTGGGTTAAGCCACTCAGAAATCCAGCGCATCTTGGATTTACGCGCATTCTGCTGGTTGCGCATGAAACTGCAACTTGTCTAGCTTACGTCATTACCCCAGTCATTCCAAAGATACCGAGTGGAAATACCCCTGTGCCTTTGATCACCCGTACGCGGATCGTCCTCAATTATGTTTACGAGGGCGAGGCTGGGCGAAACGAAAACTAACGTCGAAAAGGTCGTTGTTTGGAATCAGATAAGGCCGACACGCAGTTTCTGTTTTCGATCTTGGGGCCTGCAAGAAGACTTGCTGCAAAAGATATGGCCACCCGGGCGAATGCCCAGGTGGCCACACTTAGAGTAGGAGAAGGTTACTTAGCCCTCTCGATGACCTCAACGACGCGCCAGTGCTTAGTAGCTGACAGCGGTCGGGTCTCCATGATGCGAACTAGGTCGCCTACACGGATTTCGTTGTTCTCGTCGTGAGCCTTGACCTTCTTCTTCTTGGTCATGACCTTGCCGTACAGAGGGTGCGTGGTGCGATCCTCTAGTTCGACAACGACGGTCTTATCCATCTTGTCGGATACAACGTAACCACGGCGAACCTTACGCTGGTTACGAACTTGCTGTGTCTCGCTCACCTAAGCTCACTCCTCGCTGTTCGGTGCGGTGCGGATACCGAGCTCACGCTCACGCGCCACGGTGTAAATACGGGCAATGTCACGACGGACGGCCTTGAAACGGCCGTGATCTTCGACCTGTCCGAGAGCCTTGGAGAAGCGGAGATTAAACAGCTCAGCCTTAGCCTTTTCTAGTTCCTCAGCGAGCTGGATGTCGTCCATCTCGTCAAGGTCGGCAGTAGTCAGACCTTTCTTGTCTGCCATTATGCGTCACCACCCTCACGGACCACGAACTTGGTCTTCATCGGGAGCTTGTGCTGCGCACGGCGTAGCGCCTCGCGGGCTACAGGCTCGTCAACACCAGCAAGCTCAAATAGGACACGACCCGGCTTCACGTTGGCTACCCAGAACTCGGGTGCGCCCTTACCGGAACCCATACGGGTTTCAGCCGGCTTCTTGGTTAGCGGGTGGTCGGGGAAAATATTGATCCAAACCTTACCGCCACGCTTGATGTAACGGGTCATCGCGATACGAGCAGCCTCGATCTGACGGTTCGTGACGTAGGCGTGTTCCAGAGCCTGGATCCCGTAATCACCGAACGAAATCTCGGTGCCACCCTTTGCAATGCCCTTACGGTTAGGGCGATGTGGTTTGCGGTACTTAGTCCGCCTTGGGATAAGCACGACTAGGCCTCCGTTCCGGATTTCTCAGTCTTCGGCGCAGCTTCGGCCTCGTTAGAAGCTGGCTTCTGCGCCTGCGACTTCCTGTTCCTGTTCTGGTCGCCACCGCGACGAGGACCACGACGACCACCACGGCCGCCACGACGACCGCCACGGCCACCGCCAGCTTCCATCTGCTGCTGTTGGAACTCGCGCTCAGTCATGTCGCCCTTGTAGATCCATACCTTCACACCGATGCGACCGAAGGTCGTACGTGCTTCGTAGAAGCCGTAGTCGATGTATGCACGGAGGGTGTGTAGGGGTACACGACCTTCGCGGTAGAACTCAGTACGTGACATTTCAGCACCACCGAGGCGGCCGGAAACCTGGACACGAATGCCCTCGGCGCCAGCGCGCATGGCGGACTGAATGCCCTTACGCATTGCGCGGCGGAAGGAAACACGGGCAGCGAGCTGCTCAGCGATTCCCTGCGCGACGAGCTTTGCGTCGAGCTCAGGAGACTTTACTTCAAGAATGTTGAGCTGAACCTGCTTACCAGTCAGCTTTTCCAGCTGCTGGCGAAGACGGTCAGCCTCTGCGCCGCGACGGCCAATCACGATGCCGGGGCGGGCAGTGTGAAGATCGATACGAACGCGGTCAGTGGTGCGCTCGATTACGATCTTGGACACGCCAGCGCGTTCCAGGTGCTCGTTTAGGAATTCGCGAATCTTCACGTCTTCCTTAACGTAGTCGCTGTAACGCTGGCCTTCCACGGTGGAGTCAGCGAACCAGCGGGAGCGGTGCTCGGTAGTGATTCCGAGCCTAAATCCGGTGGGGTTTACTTTTTGACCCATTACCGGCCTTCCTTCCCATTGTCGTCCTTCGTGCCTACCACCAAGGTGATGTGGCTCGTGCGCTTCAGAATCTGAGCTGCACGGCCCTGTGCACGCGGGCGGAAACGCTTCATGGTCGGGCCCTCGTTTACGTACGCTTCGAGTACGTAGAGGTCCTCTTCCTTGAAACGCTCGCCAGCGTTTTCGGCCTTCACTCGTGCGTTGGCCATGGCACTCATCAAAACTTTATTCACGTCTTTTGCAACAGCCTGCGGAGCGAACCGCAGAATGTTCGTAGCCTCCAAGGCGTTCTTGTTGCGAATCTCGTTCACAACGCGACGGGCCTTGAGGGGCGTGACGCGTACATAGCGCGCCTGCGCCTTGGCTTCCATTAAATCCTGCCTCACTTCTTGCCTTACAAGGTCTCAGGCTCAGCGCCTGCGAGCCTTGCGATCGTCCTTGTCGTGGCCACGGAACGTGCGGGTCGGAGCAAACTCGCCGAGCTTGTGTCCAACCATTGCTTCCGTGACGAAGACCGGCACGTGCTTACGGCCGTCATGCACAGCGAAAGTGTGCCCCAGGAAGTCCGGGGTGATGACGGACCTGCGAGACCAGGTCTTAATAACGTTCTTTGTACCCTTTTCGTTCTGCTCATCTACCTTCTTCAGTAGGTGATCGTCGACGAAGGGTCCCTTCTTCAGACTGCGTGGCATATTCCAGCTCCTCTATCAGCGCTTCTTGCCGGTCCGGCGACGGCGCACGATGAGCTTGTCGCTGGGCTTATTCGGACGACGGGTACGGACCTCGGGCTTGCCCCACGGGCTGACCGGGTGACGGCCACCAGAAGTGCGGCCTTCGCCACCACCGTGCGGGTGGTCAACCGGGTTCATAGCAACGCCACGGACGTGCGGACGGCGTCCCTTCCAACGCATACGTCCAGCCTTGCCCCAGTTAATGTTGGCCTGCTCGGCATTGCCGACCTCACCAACAGTTGCGCGGCACTGGGCGTCAACGTTGCGGATCTCGCCAGAAGGCATACGCAGCTGGGCGAAGCGGCCTTCCTTAGCGGCTAGCTGAACGGACGTGCCTGCGGCGCGGGCGATCTTTGCACCGCCGCCGGGGTAGAGCTCGACTGCGTGGACGACGGTACCGACCGGGATATTGCGCAGCGGCAGGTTGTTGCCGGGCTTAATATCTGCGTTCGGACCGGACTCGACGCGGTCCCCCTGCTTCAGGTTTGCAGGAGCGAGGATGTAACGCTTTGCGCCGTCTGCGTAGTGCAGAAGGGCGATGCGGGCGGTACGGTTCGGGTCGTACTCAATGTGAGCAACCTTTGCCGGGATACCGTCCTTGTCGTTACGACGAAAATCAATGAGACGGTAGGCGCGCTTGTGGCCACCACCGCGGTGGCGTGCCGTGATGCGGCCCTGATTGTTGCGACCGCCGGTCTTGGGCAGCGGGCGAACCAGAGACTTCTCCGGAGTGGACCGGGTAATCTCCACGAAGTCCGCCACGCTAGAGCCACGACGACCGGGTGTCGTCGGCTTGTACTTACGGATTGCCATTATGTGTAACCTTTACTTCTTCGATGACTCAGGCGAGATCGCCGAAGATGTCAATGGTGCCTTCGCTTACAGTAACGATGGCTCGCTTCGTGTTGTTTCGACGGCCAATGCCATCGCGGGTGCGATAGCGCTTGCCCTGTCGGTTCTGCGTCGCAACGTGGCTGACCTTCACACCGAAGATCTGCTCAATTGCGAGGCGAATTTCAGTCTTGTTAGCGCGCGGGTCAACTAGGAAGGTGTACTTGCCTAGATCCATCAGTCCAGAGGACTTTTCGGTAATGACCGGCGCGAGAATGATGTCGCGTGGGTTCTTGGACTTTTCGAGACTCACTTCTTGTCCTCCTTAGATGCGAGGAAGGCATCGAGCGCGTCCTTGGTGAACACAACATCTTCGGCGCGTACAACGTCGAGAGTGTTCAGCTGGTCAGCCCATAGAACGTGTACGTTCACGAGGTTGCGAACCGACATGCGGTTCAGCTCGTCCTCGCGAGCTACGACTACGAGAGCCTTGCGGGTGTCCACAATGTTCTCAAGAGCGATGCGTGCGTTCTTGGTGGAGGGCTTTTCGCCTTCTACCAGACCGGTGACTACGTGGATGCGGTCACCGCGTGCACGATCGGACAGCGCACCGTAGAGGGCGCCTGCCTTCATTTTCTTAGGCGTGCGTTCTGCGTAGGAGCGCGGCTGCGGGCCGTGTACTACGCCACCGCCTGCCCACTGTGGGGAGCGGATCGAACCGTGACGTGCGCGTCCGGTTCCCTTCTGACGCCAGGGCTTCTTACCGCCACCGCGAACTTCGCCGCGGGTCTTGGCCTTGTGCGTTCCAGCGCGAGCTGCGTTCAGCTGGGCGCTGACGACCTGGTGGATCAGAGCAATGTTGGTCGGAGCATCGAAGTACTTCGCGGGAAGTTCGACAGTGCCGACCTTCTCACCGTCTACTCCGATGATGTCAACAGTTTTTGCGTTAGCCATTTATCCTTCACGCACCCTTCACAGAGGAGCGAACCAGGACAACGCTGTTCTTCGGACCAGGGATGGCGCCGCGAATAAGGAGCAGGCCCTTTTCCTGATCAACTGCGAAAACGGTCTGGTTCTGGATGGTACGACGGACGTTACCCATGCGGCCGGCCATGCGCTGGCCCTTGAAAACGCGACCCGGGGTCGCGGCGCCGCCAATGGAGCCGGGCTTGCGGTGGACCTTGTGAGCACCGTGAGATGCCTTGCCACCAGCGAATCCGTGACGCTTCATAACACCGGCAAATCCCTTGCCCTTGGTGTTACCGGAAACGTCTACCTTGTCGCCGGCTTCGAACACGTCCGCGGTTAGTTCCTGTCCGACCTCATAGGAGTCGGCATCAGAAGTGCGAACTTCAACGAGGTGACGGCGAGGCGCTACACCGGCCTTCTCGAAGTGGCCAGCCAGCGGTTTCGTGATACGGCGAGCATCGATCTCGCCAAAGCCAATCTGTGCGGCAGAGTAGCCGTCAGTCTCTTCGGTGCGCACCTGCGTAACGACGTTGGTGCCCACCTGCACGACCGTCAGGGGAACGACCTTTCCGTCGTTGTCCCATGCCTGGGTCATGCCGAGCTTGCGGCCGAGCAGCGCCTTAACGGGCGCAGCCGCCTGCTTGGTGTTATTAGTCATGTCTGCAGGTTTCCTCAGAGTTTAATATCGATTTTTACGTCTGCCGGAAGGTCGAGTCGCATGAGCGAGTCAACTGCCTTCGGCGTCGGGTCGATGATGTCAATCAAGCGCTTGTGAGTGCGCATTTCAAAGTGTTCGCGGCTGTCCTTGTACTTGTGGGGCGACCGAATGACGACGAATACGTTCTTTTCGGTCGGCAGCGGCACCGGGCCCACGACCGTCGCACCTGCGCGCTGCACAGTGTCGACGATCTTGCGCGCGGAGCTGTCAATGACCTCGTGGTCATAGGACTTGAGCCGGATGCGGATCTTTTGTCCCGCCATGCCGTCTTACCTCTCTTAAACAGCTTCTCACCGGTCCCCGCACTCGGGCGTGTCGCTTTGTCAACGCACTGGAGCGCGGTACTTCCCTTCTGGTGGGAAGTGGACCGTTTTCTTGTGATCAAGAACTTGGGGATAAACCCCTCAGCGAACAACGCTTTCGCAATGTTCCCTGGTGTCCCAACGAGATTACTCCCGTCAGGACGCAACCACACCAGTTTTACAAATTTGTTCTCCGATTCCAAATGAATTCGGATTTAGTGGTGTGATTCTCAAACTATTAGAGCTGCGTCAACGGACACAGCAAGTTTTCCGCGTATCAGCCTACACGACTTGCGGGCGCGGTTGTACTGCGCACGATTAACGTGGTGGGAACCACTACGCGCCTGCGGGGTGCCGGCCCGTCCTCATTTTCAATCTGCTCAACTACGAGCTCAAACAGGCGCTCCCCTATTGCGTGAAAGTCTTGCCGCACTGTAGTTAATGGCACCGGAAGATGCTCGGCGACTGCAAGATCGTCAAAACCAACCACCGAAATATCCTCTGGCACGCGCAACCCCGCGTCGTGAAAAGCGTGCATAGCACCAATCGCCATTTCGTCATTTGCGCAATACAGTGCGCTAACTTCGCCCTCACTGGCAATTCGCTTTCCGATTTCATAGCCGGAATTCATTGTCCAGTCCCCGTGGAACGGTTCGGGAACGGGGACGCCTCGCTGGCGAAGTACGGTGCGCCACGGCTCCAGTCGCGCGTTTGCTGGGTCGGAATCTGCTGGGCCGGCAAGGTGGTGCACCTGGCGATGCCCCAGGTCCAGCAGGTGATTGGTTGCCGCGACACTGCCTGACTCATGATCCAACGTGACCGCCGCATACATTCCAGCGAACCGAGAATCAGATACTGCGACCGGAAAACCCGCAGGTAGCGCCAACTGTTCCGGAGTGTGTTCCGCGCGCAGAATAACAAGACCATCAATTGCTTGACTGGATAGGCGCATCGCGGCGTCATCCCATCCGCCAATCTGGCTTTCCTGCACCGTCACAATGGTGATCGCGTAATCGTGGGCTGTAGCTGCGGTAATAAGGCCGTTTGTGGTTAGGGATTCGCCGGTGCGATCAAAATGGTGCCCAAGCAATCCGATCGTCTTGAATTTCCCCTGCCTGAGCGCTCGAGCAGCCACATTCGGCGAATAACCGAGCATCTGCATCGCTTCAAGTACCTTGTCGCGCGTCTCTGGTCGGACCAGGTCTGAACCATTAGATACTCGCGACACTGTCTGCGCTGACACGCCGGCAAGCTTGGCAACATCAGCCATTGATGCGCCGCTACCGTGGCGTCCGCCACGTTTATTCTTGCTCTTCATACACAGCATTATATATCAATGTTGACGTTAGCATGATTGTCTCATTTTGGTTAAGGCCTTTTATTGCTTGACAATTTTCAAGATCGTGGCGCTATTATGTTTACGTAAACATTTTCCGACGAGGGAGTCGACGTGATGTTTGAAATCACAGAAGATGGATTTGAGCTTGATGGAAAGCCGATCCAGATTATTTCGGGTTCGATGCACTATTTCCGCATTCATCCAAGTCAGTGGGAAGAGCGCCTCGACCAGGCTTGCGAACTCGGGCTGAACACAGTTGAAACCTACGTTGCATGGAACTTCCACTCAAGTAAACCCGGCGAGTTCCGCTTCGATGGCGCGCGTGATCTAGGCGCTTTCCTAGATTTAGCCGCTGAGCGTGGCCTCAAAGCCATCGTTCGGCCCGGCCCATACATTTGCGCCGAGTGGGATAACGCCGGATTCCCCGCATGGTTGACCGCGCAAGATATCCCGCTACGCACCAAGGACGAACGCTACCTTGCCGCAGTTGATGAATACTTCTCGCACATCCTCCCAGTCGTAGCTGAACGTCAGATCACACGCGGTGGCAACGTAATCATGGTGCAGGTCGAAAATGAGTACGGCGCCTTCGGAGACGACAAAGAATACCTCCGCGCGACCGCAGACCTCATTCGCTCCTACGGCATAGACGTTCCACTGAACACTTGCGACCAGGCGAACACGACGATGTTGGAAAACGGTTCTCTACCAGAAATCCTGACGACCGCGACATTCGGTACTCGCAGCCGCGAGCGCTTCAAACTCCTGCGCGAGTTCCAAACGACCGGACCGCTAATGTGCATGGAGTATTGGAACGGTTGGTTTGACAGATGGGGCGAGCACCACCACATCACTGATCCGATCGAGTCCGCGCAGGACCTGTCTGAACTGCTTGAGCTCGGCGCGTCAGTGAACTTCTACATGCTGCATGGCGGCACGAACTTCGAGCTCACCAACGGAGCTAACCATCATGGGATCTACAGCCCAATCACGACCTCGTATGATTACAACGCTCCGATTTCTGAAGACGGTCGCGTAACTGAAAAGTACGCCCTCTTCCAGGAAGTCATCGCGAAGCACCTGGGCCGCGATATCAAGCCTGCCGTGCCTGGTCCCGCAAATGCGCCCACGTTCGAAGTACCCATTTTCGAGGGCGGAGATTGGCGCGACTATATTGCTCCGGCGTTGTCGTTTAGTCACGTGCCAACATTTGATGAGGTCGAGCCCGCGGCAAAATACGCTCTCTACAGTACGGATGTCACTGCAGAAGATCGGACGCTGGTTTTCACCGATGTGCGTGACCGCGCGTACTGCTTCCTGGACGGAGAGCCGATCGGCACGATTCACCGCACGCAGCGTCAGCGTTCCATTACGCTTCCTGCGCGTGCAGGCAAGCTCACCATGCTGGTCGAGGATCTGGGACGCGTTAACTACAACATTCACATTGGAGAGCCCAAGGGTCTAATTGGTCCGTGCCGCAGTGAAACGCGCACCCTAACTGAGTGGACGGTCAGCCCGGTTGATCTGAACTCGATGGCTACTGATTCCGCGAAATCCGACAAGCTTGAAGGACCTGTTGCAGGTCCCCTACTAGCTACCGGACGATTTGACGCGCCGGAGGGACGCAACCTCTTCCTCAGCACGGAAAACTTTGCGAACGGAATTGTCTGGTTCAACGGGCAACTAATCGGACGGTACTGGTCTGCCGGCCCAACTGCAACGCTCTACATCCCCGGACCACTGGTGAAGGCACACGACAACACCGTGCAGGTGTGGGAATTCGAAACGATTCTCGATCCTCGCTTCACATTCGTTAGTGAGCCAGCGCTTGGTCACACGGAGGCTTAGGAGACACAATGAGTGCCGCTGCTGTTCACTCTCAAAAACTCACACCAAAGAAACGGCGGGCCAAGAAGGATTGGCGAGGCTGGATTTTCGTCGGCCCGTTCATGTTCTTCTTCGCTCTGGTGTTCATTGCGCCACTGCTGTACGCGATCTACCTTTCCCTATTCCAACCAAACATGGTTTGGGGTGTATCTGAGGGCGAGAAGTTCGTTGGCTTTGACAACTACGTAACGCTGTTTCAAGACCCGAACTTCTGGAGCGGCGTAACCGGCGTCGGCCTGTTCCTATTGATTCAGGTGCCGATCATGCTCGGCATATCGCTGTTCCTCGCCCTAGCACTTGACTCTGGGCGGCTGTGGGGAGCGAAGTTCTTCCGGATTTCAGTGTTCCTCCCCTACGCTATTCCGTCCGTGGTCGCGACCCTCATGTGGGGTTTCCTCTACGGAACCAGGTACGGCGTCCTCGCCTCAGTCAACAGGGCATTTGGTTGGTCAGTGGACTTCTTTACACCCGGACTGATCTGGGTCGGAATCGGAAACATTGTTACCTGGTGCTACATCGGCTACAACATGCTGATCCTGTACTCGACGTTGAAGACGATCCCGAACAGCCTGTACGAAGCCGCGATCATTGACGGTGCCAATGAGTTTGACATCATTCGGGCAATCAAATTGCCCGCCCTTCGCGGATCACTAATGATCACAGTCATTTTCTCGATTATCGGCACGTTCCAACTGTTCAACGAACCGAACGTTATGCAGCAGATGTCGAACAACGTGATCACGTCTCACTTCACACCCAACTTCTACGCATTCCACCTCGCATTCGAGGCACACAGTCCGAACTATTCCGCAGCGCTCGCGATCGTGATGGGTCTGATCACTGTTGTCGTTGCCTACGTCGTGCAGTTGTGGGGAGCTCGAGGAGATAAGAAATGAGTAAACCATTAACTCTGCGAAAGCCGCGCCGGAAACGCTATAGCCCGCGTATGCCACGCAAATCAGTGATTCTGACGGTCATGGTCGCACTCGTTGCGGCGTATGCGCTGATGCCTCTGGTCTGGCTGATTATCAACTCTACGAAGACTCAGACCGACTACATCACCACATTCGGTTTCTCGTTCGGCGACAGCTTCGCACTATTTGACAACATCAAACAGACCCTGGAGTACCGCGACGGCATATTCGTACGCTGGTTCCTAAACACCCTGCTCTACGTGGTGGTAGGCGCAGGTGGCGCGACACTCCTTGCCGTACTGGGTGGCTACGGCCTCGCAAAATACAATTTCCCCGGCCGGAAAACTGTCGTAGCAACGGTCTTGGGCGCGATCGCGGTCCCAAGCACCGCGTTGACAGTGCCGCTGTTCCTCATGTTTTCCAAGATGGGATTTGTTGACACTCCCCTGGCGGTCATCATTCCGTGTTTGATTACGCCGTTCGGGTTCTACCTGATGTGGGTATTTTCCCAGGAGGCCGTTCCTACCGAACTCTTGGAGGCTGCTCGCGTTGACGGATCTAGCGAGATCAATACGTTCTTCAAGATCTCGCTGCCTCTGCTGGCACCGGGAATCGTGACGGTGGCACTTTTCGCGATTGTCGCAACTTGGAACAACTACTTCCTTCCGCTGATCATGTTGACCTCGGAGAAATGGAAGCCACTAACCACCGGGTTGAACGACATCAAGTTGCAAACCTACTCCCCCGCGGGAGGCGTTGAGCCACTTCAAAACGTCATTTTGACCGGTTCACTACTAACCATCATTCCGCTTTGTATCGCGTTCCTGGTCCTGCAGCGCTACTGGCAATCAGGGCTTGCAGCGGGAAGCGTTAAGGAATAGGAGGCCGCCAAGTACCTACTATTCTTCCCCCCTTGCTCAAAAGTAATTTCATGTACGACAGAAGGAAACCAATCATGAAGAGGAAATTTCTTGCTGCTTCCGCCCTCACGGCTTCTGCGGCACTTGTCCTAGCTGGCTGTGGTGGCGGCACCTCCGATTCCAGCGAGGGCGCAGACGCTCCTGCGAGCTCAGATGAACCAGTTACGCTAACGGTGTGGGCATGGGAGCCCACGCTTACGCCGGTAGTATCTGCGTTTGAGGAAGCAAACCCGAACATCAAGATTGATCTGCAAAATGTGGGCGGCCCGGCCGACACGTACACCAAGATCGATAACGTCCTCGCCGCTGGTGAGGGTCTGCCGGATATCGCCCAGATCGAGTACTACGCACTTGCCCAGTACGCAATCACTGGTGAGCTCGCCGACCTAACCGAAATGGGCGCGGCTGACCTCAAGGATCAGTACACGCCGGGCACCTGGAACGCGGTCACTATGGCTGATTCCGGCAAGGTCTTTGCACTGCCCATGGACTCCGGCCCGATGGCACTGTTCTACAACGAGAAGGTCTTCAAGGAGGCCGGCATCGACACTCCTCCCACCACCTGGGAAGAGTACTACGAAGCCGCCAAGAAGATCCGCACACTCGGTGACGACTACTACATCACCACAGACAATGGCGACGCTGGCATGGCAACTTCAATGATGTGGCTTGCCGGTGGTCACCCATTCACCGTTGAGGACGGGAACGTAAAGATCAACCTCTCTGACGAAGGTGTTACAACCTACGCTGAGTTCTGGCAGAAGATGATCGACGAAGATCTGATCAACACAACCGTCTCCGGCTGGTCGGATGACTGGTTCCGTGGCCTGGGCGATGGCACAATCGCGTCACTGATGACCGGTGCTTGGATGCCGGCTAACCTGATCGGTTCATCCCCGGACGCTTCGGGTGACTTCCGTGTTGCACCTCAGCCGGTAGCGAAAGCTGGCGAGACCGCAAATGCCGAGAACGGTGGATCATCCCTTGCAATCATGACCAAGTCTGACAAGAAGGAAGCAGCCTACAAGTTCCTTGAGTTCATGAGTGTTGGCGACGGCGCAAAGATCCGCGTTGACAACGGAAACTTCCCCTCCACTAACGAAATGCTCCAGGACGAAGAATTCCTGTCCCACACTGATGACTACTTCGGTGGTCAGGAATACAACCGCGTTCTGGCTCAAGCTGCAGCTGACGTGCTTCCCGGTTGGAGCTACCTACCGTTCCAGCCCTACGCGAACACCATTTATGGTGACAAGGTAGCGGGGGCTTACACCGGTAAGACCAACCTAAAGGATGCTCTCCAGGCCTGGCAGACCGACCTAGAGGCATACGCTAAGCAGAACGGCTTCATGCAGTAACCTGCACAGAAAGTATTAGAAAACAGTTGTGGCCCGAAGCAAACGCTTCGGGCCACAACTTTAAGTCAGTCAGACTTAGGCAATAACCTCAGTCACACGACCGGATCCAACGGTGCGGCCACCCTCACGGATAGCGAAACCGAGGCCGGTTTCCATTGCGATCGGCTGAATGAGCTCGACCGAAATCTCCGTGGTGTCGCCAGGCATAACCATGTCGGTGCCCTCAGGCAGCTCGATGATGCCGGTTACGTCCGTGGTACGGAAGTAGAACTGCGGGCGGTAGTTGGTGAAGAACGGCTTGTGACGGCCACCCTCCTCCTTCTTCAGGATGTAGACCTGGCCCTTGAACTTGGTGTGCGGGGTGATCGAACCGGGAACGGCTACGACCTGGCCACGCTCAACATCGTCACGGTTGGTGCCGCGGAGCAGCAGACCACAGTTCTCGCCTGCCCAGGCTTCGTCCATCTGCTTGTGGAACATCTCGATACCGGTGACGGTGGTCTTCTGCGGGTCGCGGATACCGAGGATTTCAACCTCAGCGCCCAGCGGCAGCTTGCCACGCTCAACACGGCCGGTGACAACGGTGCCACGACCGGTAATGGTGAAGACGTCCTCGATCGGCATGAGGAACGGCTTGTCCATGTCACGCTCGGGGGTCGGGATGTACTCGTCGACGGTGTCCATGAGGTCCTCGATGGCCCTAACCCACTTCGGGTCGCCCTCAAGAGCCTTCAGCGCGGAAACGCGGTGAATCGGGGTGTTCTCGCCGTCGAAGCCCTGGGAGTCAAGAAGTTCACGAACTTCTTCCTCAACGAGCTCAAGCATTTCTTCGTCATCAACAACGTCGGACTTGTTGAGAGCAACAACGATGGTCGGAACGCCAACCTGGCGTGCAAGCAGAACGTGCTCGCGGGTCTGAGCCATCGGGCCGTCGGTTGCAGCGACTACGAGGATAGCGCCGTCCATCTGGGCAGCACCGGTAATCATGTTCTTAACGTAGTCAGCGTGACCGGGGGCGTCGACGTGTGCGTAGTGACGCTTCTCGGTCTGGTACTCAACGTGAGAGACGTTAATGGTAATACCACGGTCGCGCTCTTCAGGAGCGTTGTCGACCTGGTCGAACGGGGTGAACTCGTTCAGTTCAGGGTACTTGTCGTGCAGCACCTTGGTGATTGCCGCGGTCAGGGTCGTCTTACCGTGGTCAACGTGACCGATGGTGCCGATGTTTACGTGCGGTTTGGTGCGCTCGAACTTGGCCTTCGCCACTTGTGTCCTCCTGGACTCGGGTAGTTAAGTTTTCTTGTCAGCTTAGTGCTAGCAAGTAGCCTAACACTAGGCAAGAATTTGTTACTACTGGATTCTAATTACTGTGGGCGGTTTAACGCCGCTTTTCTTGGGGTTGAGCAGGCGCTCACTCGCCCGAAGCATTGCCGATGATTTCCTCGGCTACGTTACGAGGAACCTCATCATAGCTGTCGAACTGCATGGAGTATACAGCGCGTCCCTGCGTCTTTGAACGAAGGTCGCCAACATATCCAAACATTTCAGACAGCGGAACTAGTGCTCGTACAACCTTTACGCCAGAAGCGTCCTCCATTGACTGGATGGTGCCACGACGGGAGTTGAGGTCGCCGATAACGTCGCCCATGTACTCCTCAGGGGTACGAACTTCCACGGCCATGATCGGTTCTAGGAGTACCGGCGACGCCTTGCGCACGCCCTCCCGGAAGACCATGGATCCGGCGATCTTGAAGGCCATTTCCGAGGAGTCAACGTCGTGGTACTGGCCGTCGAACAGCGTGGCCTTGAGGCCCACCATCGGGTAACCGGCCAGGACACCAGTCTGCATGGCTTCCTGGATACCTTCATCAACAGAAGGAATGTACTCGCGCGGAATGCGGCCACCAGTGACCTCGTTCACGAACTCGTACGTTTCTTCTGCGTCGAGCGGTAGCGGCTCAAACTTCACGACCACCTTTGCGAACTGGCCAGAACCACCAGTCTGCTTCTTGTGCGTGTACTCGACCTTGTCGACCGACTTACGGATGGTCTCACGGTAAGCAACCATCGGAGCACCAACGTTAGCTTCAACCTTGAACTCGCGACGCATACGGTCGACGAGGACCTCAAGGTGTAGCTCGCCCATGCCGCCGATGATGGTCTGGCCGGTCTCATCGTCTAGACGAACGGTGAAGGTCGGGTCTTCCTCAGCAAGCTTCTGAATAGCCGTGCCGAGCTTCTCCTGGTCCGCCTTTGACTTAGGCTCAATGGCGACGTGAATCACCGGATCAGGGAAGGACATGGACTCAAGGATTACCGGAGCGTCCTGTGCACTCAGCGTGTCACCGGTCGTGGTGTCCTTAAGACCAATGAAGGCGTAGATGTGACCAGCGTGTGCTACATCAACCGGGTTTTCCGTGTTGGAGTGCATCTGGAACATCTTGCCGATACGTTCACGCTTGCCCTTGGTCGAGTTGATGACAGTGTCACCAGATGAGACCTTGCCGGAGTAAACGCGAATGTATGTCAGTTTGCCGTAGAACGGGTGGACAGCAACCTTGAACGCAAGTGCTGCGAACGGGTCGCCCTCGCCGGCCTTACGGGTAATGATTTCCGTCTCGTCGTCGGCGGCGTGGCCCTGAACGGCCGGCACGTCGAGCGGGGACGGGAGGTAGTAGATAACACCGTCAAGCATGGGCTGGACGCCCTTGTTCTTGAAAGCGGAACCACAGAAGGTCGGGTAAGCCTGGGAGCTAATGGTCAGCTCACGGATACCAGCGCGAATCTGCTCAACGCTCAGCTCGCCGTCTTCCAGGTAAGCTTCCATGAGCTCTTCGTTAGCCTCAGCAGCAGCTTCAACCATGGCCTCACGGTATTCCTCGGCCTCGGCGAGCATGTCCTCGGGGATTTCTTCCTCGACGACGCGGGCGCCGTAAAGGTCGTTGCCCTTCTCGTCCTTCTCCGGGAAGTACAGGGCCTTCATCGACATGAGGTCGATGACGCCCTTGAAGTCGGCCTCTGCACCGATCGGCAGTGTCATGACGATCGGGTTTGCGCCAAGACGGTCCTTGATGGTCTGAACGGAGTACTTGAAGTTCGCGCCGAGCTTGTCCATCTTGTTGACGAAACAGATACGGGGAACGTTGTACTTGTCAGCCTGACGCCAAACGGTCTCAGACTGCGGTTCGACACCTTCCTTACCGTCGAAAACTGCGACGGCACCATCGAGTACGCGTAGGGAGCGCTCCACCTCAACGGTGAAGTCAACGTGTCCCGGGGTGTCGATGATGTTGATCTGGTTGTCGTGCCAGAAGCAGGTGGTCGCAGCGGACGTAATCGTGATGCCGCGTTCCTTTTCCTGCTCCATCCAGTCCATGGTTCCAGCACCGTCGTGGGTTTCACCCAGCTTGTAGTTAATTCCGGTGTAGAACAGGATGCGTTCGGTAACGGTGGTCTTGCCGGCATCGATGTGCGCCATGATGCCGATATTGCGAACCTTGGTTAGGTCTGTAAGCACGTCTTGTGCCACGTGTTTTTCCTTCGCTTGTCTCTGCTAAGGGCAGTACTGGGATTACCAGCGGTAGTGAGCGAAAGCCTTGTTGGACTCCGCCATCTTGTGCATGTCTTCGCGACGCTTCACAGCAGCACCGAGGCCGTTGGATGCATCGAGAATCTCATTCATCAAACGCTCAGTCATTGACTTCTCACGACGTTGGCGAGAGAAGTCAACGAGCCAACGCAGTGCGAGAGTGGTACCGCGCGATGCACGGACTTCGACCGGAACCTGGTAGGTTGCGCCACCAACACGGCGGGAGCGAACCTCAAGAGTCGGGCGAATGTTGTCGAGTGCGCGCTTTAGTACAACTACTGGATCCTGGTCGGTCTTTTCACCGACTCCGGCCAGTGCACCGTAAACGATGCCCTGCGCGACGGAACGCTTGCCGTCAAGCAGGACTCGGTTAACGAGCTGGCTTACGACCTTGGATCCGTATACGGGATCTTCGACTAGGGGGCGCTTGGGAGCTGGGCCTTTACGAGGCATTACTTCTTCTCCTTCTTCGCACCGTAGTGGGAACGAGCCTGCTGGCGGCCACGAACACCCTGGGTGTCGAGTGCGCCGCGAACAATGTGGTAACGAACACCGGGGAGGTCCTTCACACGACCGCCGCGTACGAGCACGATGGAGTGCTCCTGCAGGTTGTGGCCTTCACCGGGGATGTATGCGGTTACCTCAATACCTGAGGACAGGCGCACACGAGCCACCTTACGAAGAGCTGAGTTCGGCTTCTTCGGGGTGGTAGTAAAAACGCGGGTGCAAACGCCGCGGCGCTGGGGGCTTCCCTTTAGCGCGGGGGTTGCAGCCTTCGCGGGCTTGGTGCTGCGTCCTTTGCGCACCAGCTGCTGAATTGTAGGCACTACTTCTCCGTCTTCCTTTTTTAATAAAATCTAGTTTCGCGACGCCGGTCCAGCGCGTGTGCGCTTTCCCTGATTTCGGGCACACCAGTGTCCGTCAGGGCCGGCCCGCCATTAGCCTCACAGTCGCATATCGTGAGGGTTAAAGGATGACGTCCGGAGCTCCGACGAACAGTCTAGGAGCCCACTTGTCAGCGCCTGCCATTTATCAGCCTAGTTAGGCCTAAAACGCACAGACTCTGAGCGGTAGTAACCCGGCGACGCGGGCACCGTCCTCAAATATATGACGTTTCGTCCGCAAGGGTCAACGTTGCCGGCATTTCCAGGCGTTGATTGTGCGCGATTTAACAGTATTTGATTTTTGAGGGCGGTACTGGGCGTCGCAACCGGTGTCGTGCGGGCGCTGGGTGCGGTTCTCGGATAACTGCGCTATTGGAGGCTTCACTTCAGAGAAGAAGGAGCTTCATGTGGTTTCGCGGGGCGGTGATCTCAAAATCTGGATATCTGTTTGCAGCGCAAAAATCGGCCGTTACTGTTGTGGCCATGTTGAACATGACTGCTCAGTGGTGGTGGCTCGCATAAGGCGAGTCCTCCCTAGTCATGCTCTTAGACCGGCTCGCCAAAAGGCGGGCCTTTTTCATGCCTTAGCGCAACGGGCACGCCTTCCCACCAAAACTTCTGAGGGAGAAAATCGTGCCCCAAACCAAACTCACACCCGAAAAACTTAGCGTCACCAGTTCCACGCCTACCGAGCGCACGCCTGCCAAGTTCAGCACCGCAAAGCTCCGTACCATCGTCGCGGCAACAGAGTTCGACGCGGACGCATCGCGCGTATGTCGGCGCGTTCGAGAGGTCGCCCGTTTCAAGACTCACCTGCTTTTGGAAACCGCGGACCTCACGGGCGCGCGATCGTCACGCTCAATGATCGCCTACGCTCCCCTGGCCTACGCCCGCTGCGTCGACCGGACAGTGACTTTAACCGCGGGATCCGATCAAGATTCAGCTCGTAGGGTTGCCGGCCGCGCCCTCGTAAATCACGTTGCGAAATCTTTGCGACAATTCGTAATCGACGTTGACGAGGACGAGGCTGTGTTCCGTTTTCCTGCTTCTGACGCGTTTGATGAGGCGGTCCGACTGCGGGAGCCGAACCCGTTGGATGTGCTTCGAGAGATGGCGCGCTACATGCGAGAAAGCGCGGATAATGCGGCGAGCTCTGATGCGGTACAGATCGATGCAGCAGCGAGCTCTAACGCGGCGGACTTCTATGCGGCACAGGTCGATGATGCGCCGGACTCTAATGCGGCGGAGTCCGACGCGGCACAGGGAGACGATGCGCACTTCCCGCTGGTGGCGGGGGCGTTTGGGTTTGATTTTGTGGATTCGTTTGAGGATCTCCCAGCTGTGGAAAAGCCTGCGGATGGGTTTGCAGACTTCGAGTTCATGGTCCCTTCCCGCGTGATCCTGCTGAATCACCGCACTAACCAGGCGCAGGTGGTTGCCCTCACGGGGCCTGAAGAGGGCGAGATGGAAGCCCTCGTGCAGGCAATCGCAGACGCTGGCGCGGCCACGCCCGTTCGCGCACGTGTGCAATCATCTTCGGACGAAATCGCAGGTGCTGGGACGGCAACGCCCGTTCGCGCATGTGTGCAATCATGTTCGGACGAAATCGCGGACGCTGGCGCGGACAACACGCGTGCCGGCGCTTCACAGACCGCACTCAGCCCCGCCCTCGAGAATCATCGCGATACGAATCGGACGGTAACTGCACGACCGACGATGTCGGACACGGATTTTCGCGACGCGGTGGCGCGTCTGCAGGAGCGGATCGCCGCGGGAGATGTCTATCAAGTCGTGCCATCGCGCGGGTTTGAGATCGCGTGTCCGGATCCGCGGCTCGCGTATGATGCGCTGCGGAATCTGAACCCAAGCCCCTACATGTTCTACTTCGAAACGAACGGCACCACGGTGTTTGGGGCAAGTCCTGAGTCGTGTTTGACGTTTGAGGCCGAGTCTCGCAGGGTTTACCTGCACCCGATCGCGGGAACGCGGCCGCGACGATTGGATCGGGGCGAATATTCCCACGAGAACGACACGCGCACCGAGCTTTCACTTCGCCTGGATGCGAAGGAAACCGCGGAACACGTCATGCTCGTCGATTTGGCGCGCAACGATATGGCGCGCATTGCAAGACCGGGGTCGCGACACGTGTCCCAGTTGTTGGGGGTTGAGCATTACTCCCACGTTTCGCACCTGGTTTCGACGGTGACGGCGACTCTCGCAGATGAGTTTGACGCCCTGGACGCCTACCGCGCGTGCATGAATATGGGCACGCTTACCGGCGCGCCAAAGGTCGAAGCCACCCGCCTGATCCGCCAGGTTGAAGGGCGCGGGCGCGGCGTTTACGGCGGGGCTGTCGGTTATTTGGCGGCGGATGGCTCGTTTGATTCGTGCATCACGATTCGTTCCGCGGTCGTTCGCGATGGTCGGGCGATGGTGCAGGCGGGCGCGGGTGTCGTCGCCGCGTCAAACCCGCAGACCGAGGCCGACGAAACCCGTCACAAAGCTAGCGCAGTCCTCACCGCGATTGCCCGTTCTCAAAACGCATCTGTGGAGGTAGCCCGATGATCGTTGTTGTTGATAACCAAGACTCATTCGTTCACAACCTTGCCGCCCAGTTCGAAGACCTGGGCCACGACGTCAAAGTCATCCGAAACACCGCACCCGTCGAAGCGATCCTCGAAGGCTCGCCCGATCTGATCTGCCTATCCCCCGGACCTGGCACACCCCAAACCGCCGGCAATCTTACGCAGGTTGTCAGCCACGCCCTCGGAAATATTCCCATATTAGGAATTTGCCTGGGATTTCAAGCCCTAATCGAGTACGCGGGCGGGCGCGTCGAACCTGTCCGTCCCGTTCACGGCGAATCGCGTCCCCTAATTTTGACCGACGAGGGCGCTGCTGACCCCGTGTTTGCGCAGTTGGGGCGGCGTCGGGAGGACCTCGCCGTTGGAAGGTATCAGTCGCTGGGGGCTCGGAGCGTGCCCGAACAAATGCAGGTCTTGGCATATTCCGACGACCTGGTGATGGCGGCGCGATGGCGGGGTAAGGCTGCACTCGGCTTCTATTTTCACCCGGAATCTGTATTGACCGCGCGGGGAACCGATATTACGCGCGCGGCAGTTACCGACCTGATTCACAACCAGAAATAGCGAACTTTAACCGCAGGAACGCTACCCAGACATACAGCCCCTGCGACCACGACCCGACTCAAACCGACCCGACTTTCGTGGGTCAACAGACTCTTAAGGAAAGAAAATGACCAAGATTTTGAAGGACGTTCTAAACGGAACGCAACCCTCTTTTGAAGATGCACACGAACTGTTCACCTCGATTGCGTCCGGTGAGATCAACGAGATCCAAACCGCCGCCCTTCTTGCCACCATGCGCACGCGCGGTGAGTCCGTAAATGAGATCGCCGGTGCGGCAGCCGCGTTCCTCGATGCCGCGGTGCCGCTGCAAACTTCCATATCGTCGTTTGATTCAGCTGGAACCGGCGGCGACCAGGCCGGGACTATCAATATTTCGACGGGTGCGGCTCTGCTGGCGGCCTCGCAGGGGATCCCCATGGCGAAGCACGGCAACCGTTCGGTTTCGTCCAAGACCGGTTCCGCAGACGTGTTGGAACAGCAGGGCATCCGCCTGGACATGTCGCCCAGCGAGGCCTCCAAGCAGCTGGAAGAGAAGAACTTCGTGTTCCTGTTCTCGCCGTTCTACCACCCCGCAGTTAAGCGCGTAATGCCGGTGCGCAAGGCGCTTGGCGTCCCTACACTGTTCAACACGCTCGGCCCACTACTGAACCCGGCTCCGCTCCAGGGACAGCTAATGGGTGTCGCAAATATTGAACACGCTCCCGCAGTCGCGGAAGTGCTGAACAAGCTCGGCCGACCGCGAGCGCTGGTCGTCAACGGACTTGGCCTGGACGAAATCGCCATTCACGGCGAATCCAACGTGTGGGAGGTCCGCAACGGCGAAGTCTTCCACTACACCGTCACCCCGAAGGAACTTGGAATCCATACCTTTGAACTTGACGATATTCGTGGTGGCGAGGCCGCAGAGAATGCGAAGGTTCTAATGGAGGCCCTCGCAGGTGAAGGTGCTCCCGCCCACCGCGCGGCAATCGCGGTTAACGCAGGCGCGCTCGCCTACCTGGCTGGACGCGTGGATACTTTGCGCGAAGGCACAGAGTTCGCACTCGCCGCGCTCGCGTCGGGAACTGTGCCGGAATACGTACAGTCCCTAGTCGAGGCAGGTGCAACCCGATGACTCACCACGTTCAGGAAAACACGTTCGTTACAGATCAGCCGGCCCAGATGAACGCACCAGAAGCAACACAGGCAGCCCCGGAAAGCGCCGCCGCCCACTACGTTCAAGCGAGCGCGCAGGGCACGGTTCTGGAGCGGATCGTTGACACGCGCAAAAAATACCTGCCCGAAATCCGTCAGATCGCAGACATAGCCATGCAGGGTTCAAAACTGCAGAAATCAACGCGGTCTCTGTACGAAGCCCTCGGAGCGGGTAACCGCGGAGATGCACACGTAATTATGGAGTGCAAGGCAGCCTCGCCCTCGTTGGGATTAATTCGCGACCCGTACGATCCGACCGAACTTGCGCGAATCTATTCAAAGTATGCGAGCGCGATTTCTGTGCTTTGCGAGCCGGAGTATTTTGGCGGCGATTTGGAGGACCTAGCGGCGGTTTCCGCGTCCACGCACCTGCCCGTGCTGTGCAAGGACTTCATCATGGATCCGGCGCAGCTGGTTGCGGCGCGCTACTTCGGCGCCGACGCCGCGCTGCTAATGCTGAGTGTTCTGAACGACGATCAGTATCGCATGCTCGCTCAGACGGCTAACGACCTCGGCCTTGACGTCCTAACTGAGGCCGCAACGGATGCGGAGCTTGACCGCGCATTAAATCTCGGCGCGAAAATAATCGGCATCAATCACCGCAACTTGCACGACCTTTCCATAGATATCGAGAGGTCGCGCCGCATGGTCCCGCGCATTCCTGCCGGTACAGTTATCGTCGCGGAGTCCGGCATTCGCGACCACCGCACACTACGCGAAATCGCCCCGCACGTGTCCGCATTCCTCGTCGGCAGCCAGCTCTCCAGGCAGCCAGACGTCGACCGGGCCGTTCGTCGACTCCTTTTCGGCGACACCAAAGTGTGCGGACTAACCACCGCGCGCGCAGCTCGCGCTGCCCTCGCAAACGGCGCTTCCTTCGGAGGTTTCATCCTGGAAGAAACCTCCCCCCGCCACATCAGCATCGCCGCGGCAGCCGACATCGCGCGATCCGTTCCCGGCCTCGATTACGTATTCGTGACCCGCGAAACCGCCCCAAAAAAGATCAGCAACCTTGTCGAACAGATCCTTTCCAAATTCAGCGTCGAGGGCGTGGCTGGGCCGCACGCCATTCAATTGCACGGGCCTCTCGCGGGCTCTGATTCGCCTATGACCCCCGCTTCAATCACTTCATCTGATGCTTGCGCAGACCCGTGCGTTACTGGTACTTCGAGTTCAGTTGAGCGCGCCAATTCGCCGATGCGGCTAGATTCAGCGGCAACGTCCGGTTCGCAAACTGCGTTCGATGCCGAAGCGGAATTCGAGCGACTCAGAGAAATTCGCGCGCTCGTTCCACCACAAATCGAAATCTGGAGGGCACTCGACCTGACCACCCTTGCAGGCGTGTCCGCCGCAAAGGCGTTAGCTTCGACGGAACTCGTGGACCGGCTCGTCCTCGACTCTGGTGGAGGCACCGGCAAAGCCTTTGACTGGGAGCAAATACCATGTGAGGCCCTCAGCAACGCCCTCCTGGCTGGTGGAATTGGACCAGAAAACGCGGCTGCCGCAATGGAAACAGGGGCTACGGGAGTAGATTTGAACTCGCGCGTTGAATACGGATCAAGCGAGCGCAAGAACCAGAAGGATCCAGCGAAAATAAATGCTGCACTGCAAGCGGTTCGCCGGCCCGGTCGCGCGGAGAGCTTTTCGTAATAGGTGGAAGTAATTCCGCTACCTAATATCAATGCTGAACTCATTGTCCGGCGTTAGTTTCAGAATGTGGCCGGAAACGTGACATTGAAAGTTAATCGAACTATCATCGGAGCCATGATGACTTTGATTGCTACCTGGTGGTGGCTCGCGTAAGGCGAGCCTCGCTTTTGTGCACTCATTTTCGGCTCGCTGCATGCGAGCCGTTTTTTGTGGTTATCTCTGCAGCGAAGCAATAGGGACAGCACGAACCGCACTCGAATGAGCATTCTGGCAAACAGCCCAGAAGTGCTGCGGCAAATCCCTTCGAAAAGAGCAGTTCACAGCGTGGCTTCGCGATTCGCCGCCCCCATCAGCGACCTATTTAATCGGAGAAAAAATGACCACCCGAACAACTACAGCAAACGCCGCGAGCGCAGACACGACAGACGTGCCTGAAACGAATACGAGCCAAGCAACGAATGCGAACAACGCGCCAACCACGGGCGCAGACGAAACGGCAACGCCGACAATTGAGGCAACCGGGGCACCCGACAATCCGGACGGGCGTCAAACGATCCTTCCCGCGTATTTCGGTGAGTTTGGCGGCCAGTACGTGCCGGAGCTCCTAATCCCGGCACTGGACCAGCTTGAACGCGAGTTCGTCAAAGCCATGGACGATGATTCTTTCAAGCAGGAATTAGACGACCTTCTAAAGAACTACCTGGGCCGCCCCACTCCCCTGACGGAATGCATGAACCTGCCGCTAAACGCAGACGGCACCAAGCGTAAGGGCGTGCGAATCTTCCTCAAACGCGAAGACCTCGTCCACGGCGGCGCTCACAAGACCAACCAGGTAATGGGCCAAGCCCTGCTCGCAAAGCGCATGGGCAAGAAGCGCGTCATCGCTGAAACCGGAGCCGGCCAGCACGGCACCGCCACCGCCCTGGCCTGCGCCCTGCTCGGCCTCGAATGCACGATCTACATGGGCAAACTAGACATCGAACGCCAAATGCCCAATGTTTACCGCATGAAATTAATGGGCGCGAACGTCGTTTCTGTTGACGCCGGCTCCGGCACGCTAAAGGACGCCGTAAACGAAGCGCTACGCGACTGGGCTGCAACGTTCGAACAATCCCACTACCTACTCGGCACAGCCGCCGGCCCGCACCCGTTCCCAACAATGGTCCGCGAGTTCCACCGAATCATCTCCACTGAAACCCGCACCCAAATCCTAGAGCGAACCGGCCGCCTCCCAGACAACGTCATCGCGTGCGTCGGCGGCGGATCCAACGCGATCGGCATTTTCTCCGATTTTATTGACGACGAGGACGTGGCTTTGACCGGCGTCGAACCAGCAGGTGAAGGTATCGACACGGGCCGACATGGAGCTCCCATCAACGCGGGCCAGATCGGAATCCTGCACGGCGCTCGAACCTACCTGATGCGCACATCCGACGGGCAGGTCACTGAATCACACTCAATCTCTGCGGGCTTGGACTATCCCGCCGTTGGCCCACAGCATGCTTACCTGCACCAAACTGGGCGCGCGAACTACGTCGGCATCACCGACGAAGAAGCCCTGGGTGCTTTCATCGCGCTATCCCGCTATGAGGGCATAATTCCCGCCCTCGAGTCTTCCCACGCTTTGGCCTACGCCCTCAAGCGCGCAATGCACGCACCCGAAGGTACAAACCTGGTCGTTTCCCTTTCAGGCCGCGGCGATAAGGACGTCGCTCACGTGCGTCACGAACTTGAAAAGCGTAATGATCCCTTTGGTGAGCAGGCACTCGCCAACCTACTTGAAGGAGCTTCCAAATGAGCCGCTATCCCGCCATTTTTCAAAATGGAAATAAAGCTTTCGTTCCCTTCCTAATGGTTGGTGATCCCACACCGGGTGCGTTCCAAGACATAGTGGACACCGCAATCGAGGCCGGAGCCGATGCCCTCGAACTGGGTGTACCGTTCTCTGATCCGATCGCAGACGGTCCGACGATTCAGCGCTCCCACATCCGCGCCGCAAAGGCCGGCACAAATACTTTCAACAGTTTCGAACAGATCGCAAAGGTCAGAAAGCGCCACCCAAGCATTCCGATCGGGCTGTTGATGTACTCAAATACTGTGGACGCACTCGGAGCAGACAACTTTTACGCTCACGTTTCTGACGCGGGAGCTGACTCCGTCCTCATCGCCGACGTCCCCGTTCGCGAAGGTGCCACGTACGCAACGAAGGCACAAGAACACGGTGTCGACCCGATTTTCATCGCGCCACCAAACGCTACGCGCGCCGCCCTGCAACAAATCGCACACATGAGCCGCGGCTACGTTTACGCAGTTTCGAGGGCGGGCGTGACTGGCACCGAGACCGTTGCTTCCACTACCGGACTGGGATCAAACGTCGACCTGCTCGCACAGTACGGGGCACCACCATCCCTGCTTGGATTTGGTATCTCAAAGCCGGAACACGTGCGCGCAGCGGTAGAGAACGGGGCGGCCGGAGCGATTTCGGGATCCGCGATTGTCTCAATAATTGAACGTCTAGCTGACAAGCCAAAGCTGCTTCACTCAGAGCTCAAAGCCTTCATCGAACCCATGAAAGCCGCCACCCGCTGACACAACACTCCCTTAGCGAATCTGATTGATTTCAGAAGTTTCGAGCATCTTTTCTCAAAACGGACCGAAAACAGGGCCTGAAACTGTAAACTTGCGGGCGAACCATTGGCATTTCCTGTGCATTTCTTTTACGCGTAATGGTGCGCTTACAACAGTTAGGGAACCTGCATGTCAAGACTACGCAGTATCACCGGAGCATTTCTGGCAGCGTTTTTGATGTTGGGCATGATCTGGATTAGCCCATTTCCAGCCGCGGCGGATCCAGCTGACACAACATACAAGATCTATCCGATTCCAAAAGAAGTTTCGTACGGCGAAGACACTTGGGTCTTGAAAGACTTCAACGCCGTACTAGATAACGAGGTCGATGATGCGACACGGGCTCGATTAAAAGAGGTAGCGGACCTAAAGGGTTTCTCCGTTACTGAATCAGAGTCCCAATCGCCCTCGAAAACAAACATCATTGTTGGGGTAATCGGATCGGACGGTCCGGGCAGAACTGCTATCGGACAAAAAATCGCCACAGATGACGCGATCTTTGACGGTAATGATGCCTACCAAATCGTTGTCGAACCGGGCAACATCTATGTACTTGGTAAGGACGCTGACGCAGCGTTCTACGGTTTGACCACGCTGTACCACGTGGTTAAGCAGCTCGACTCGAAGACGATCCGAAACTTCACAGTTAAGGATTCTGCAGACGTAGTTTCGCGCGGCTTCATCGAGGGCTACTACGGCAACCCGTGGAGCCTCGAAGACCGCATCAACCTGATGGAATGGGGCGGCTACTACAAGCTGAACTCCTACTTCTACGCGCCTAAGGACGATCCGAAGCACAACGCGAAGTGGCGTGAACTTTACACGCAAGAAGAGCTGAATACGCTTATTAAGCCGCTCGCGGATGCGGGAAACCGTTCGAAGACTCGCTTCGTTTACGCGCTACACCCGCTGATGAATAACCCAATTAACTTTGGCGCGAACTACGATCGCGATCTAAAGATCCTGCAGGACAAGTTCGAACAGGTTCTAAGCGTAGGTGTTCGCCAGATCGCGATCCTTGCTGATGACGCGGCCTTTGCTGGGCAGGCAAACACTTTGCGGCTATTGACAGACATGACTGCCTGGCTTGAAGAACAGCAGGCAACCTACCCGGATCTGAAGCTCACACTGCCCTACGTTGTGCAGGAATACATGGGCTACGGACAGGCCTACTTCAACCAGTTCCCCGAAAACGTGCAGATCGTAATGACGGGAGGCCGCGTCTGGGGTGAGGTATCGCAGGACTTCACGCAGCACTTCACCGCCACCGCGGGTCGCGGCCCCTACCTGTGGATTAACTGGCCTTGCACAGACAACTCCAAGCAGCACCTAATCATGGGTGGCTATTCAACATTCCTGCATCCCAACGTTGATCCCTCCAGCATTGAGGGCATCGTGCTGAACCCGATGCAGCAGTCTGAGCCCTCCAAGGTAGCGATCTTCGGAAATGCCGCATACTCGTGGAACATCTGGTCCAGCGAGGAAGAAGCCGACCAGGCTTGGCGCGACTCATTCAGCTTCGTTCAAAACAACTCGGCAGTGAACACGCCGGCCTCGGATGCACTGCTCGAACTCTCGAAGCACCAGATTAACCAGAACATGGACAACCGTGTTCGCGAACTGCAGGAATCCGTTGAACTGCGCGAGCACCTAAACGATCTGAAAGCAAAGATCGAGGCCGGAACTGCGACCTCCGACGATATTGCAGCTATCCGCGCTGAGTTCAAGATCCTGCAGGACGCAGCACGGACTTTCCGCGCACAGGGTGATCCGAAGCTCCTTGGCGACCTCGAAGATTATTCAGGTAGGGACGCAAACGAGCAGATGGCCCCGTGGCTGGATGCTTGGGACGACACGACTGAAGCGGCGATCGCATACCTGGATGCTGTTGAAGCGTTCATTAACGACGACGTTTCGATGATGATGAGCAAACTTTCGCAGGGGCAACAGGCCTTTGCAAAGTCGAAGACTCACGGGTTCTTCTACGTAAACCACACGGAATACGCAGAGGTTGGCGTGCAGCACATCGTCCCGTTCATCAACTTCGTTGAACAGTACCTAAGCGATCAGGTTCGACTGACAGCCGATCCGGAAGCCCTGGTACTCACCTACATTTCGGACGTGTTCACGAAGCCGACCTCCGGGTCGATTGACGACATCCTCGACGGGGATGACGGAACGGTCGCAGAGTTCAGGAACCCGAACTACCTGTACAAGGACAACTACGTAGGCGTGATGTTCTCGCGTCCAATCACCCTTGAAAACGCGCGATTCGCGTTTGGTGGCGGCAAGAACCACTTCTACGCCGCTAAGGTGCAGTACACGCTTGACGGCGAGGAATGGCTGGACGCAAGCTCCGAGGTGTTTGAGCGCCCCCGTGGAAACGAAACGCCTATCGAGATTTCTGACCTGAACATCGCTGATGTTACGGGTGTTCGCCTGATCTCAACGCGCGACAACGGCGATGACCTCTGGCTGAACATCAAGGGCATCGACGTGAACCGCGATGCAGAAACCAAGCCCTACAAGATCGCGAATATTTCTTTGGAAAACCTCGTGGTCGCGGCTTACTCACTGCAAAATGCAATCGACGGAAACCTCACCACGCAGGTTCAGTTGAAGACTGGCAATGGTCAGGACTACATGGAGCCGGGCAGCGCCGTAGTTGTCGACCTTGGCGAGGCCCGCGATATCGGAAAGGTCGTCGTTCATTCCGGTGACTCCGCCGCTCCCGGTGACCGCCCCACAAAGGCAGTCGTTGAGGTCAGCGACAACGGAACGGACTGGGAGCACTTCAGCAACCTAGACGACGAAACCGCGACCGGAAAGGCGAACGCCCGCTACGTTCGCATCCGCAACACCGTGCACGCACCGGTTTGGTGGCGCCTGCGCGAAATCGAAGTGTTCGCCCCGAGCACTACCGATTCAAACGTTGCCATCTACACCAACGTCGAAGACACCGACCTGACCGTCAGCGAAATCGACTCCGGTGCGCAACTAAGCGACGGCAGCATCGTGCTCCAACCCGGCGAGTTCGTCGGCATCGACCTCGGCAATATCCGCAAACTTACGCAAGTAAACGCCACCGCGGATGCCGGCCACACCGTTTTGCAGCTGGGCAATAACGAACACGTTTGGCGCGAAGTTGAAAACGTCGAGGGCGAGACCGCGCGCTACGTTCGCATCCTCAACAACGGCGCTGACGCCTACACGCTGGACGTGCAGGACTTCATCGTGAAATACCTTGAGGTCGGCGAGTTCGGACGGCTAGTTTCATCCGACATTCCGGTTGCAGCTGGCTGGGGTGATACGCGCGAGGACGGGCGCGGCTTCGACCTCGATATGACCACGGTTACCAAGTTCGGTGGCAATCCGCGCGCGGGTAACACCGCGGTTTATGACCTTGGACAGCCCATCGATATTGAGTCGCTGCGCATTTACACTCCGGATTCGCAGACCGACTACATTCGTGACGCGCGCATCCAGATTTCCCTGGACGGCAACGAGTGGGAGGACGCGTTCGAAATCGGTGACCGCGTAACGGACACCGACCGCACCACGCCGTTTGGTTCAATCACGGATCCGAACAAGCGCGTGGATTCCAACTACCCGAACGTCTTGTACTACGGAAATGACGAGGTCGGAGGAAAGACCGCTCGTTACGTGCGGATCCTAATCACTGCGGACTACCCCACCAGAGCGATCGTGTTTAACGAACTCATGGTGAACAACGGCGAATACGTGTCCCCGGAAGCCAACGCAGAGTTTTCTTCCACGGTCACTGAAACGCCCGGCCACAATCCTTCAAAGATGACTGACCGCGACTTCTCCACATACTGGCGTCCATCCGAGGGCGACGGTGTTTTATCGAAGCAGGTCAGTGAAAACACCGCGGCACTGCGTTTCGTGTCTGCCGGCCAGCCTTCTGGAGCCACAGTCAAGGCTCAGGTCATTGATCCGGAAACGAACGAGGTTTCTGAGATCACGCTGGGCACGCTGGATCAACCAATCACCGATTTCCTCATTCCGGAGAATCTGACGATGCTTGCCTACTCGATCTCGTGGGGTTCAGATATCCCGCAGATCACCGAGGTCATCGCTATTTCAGATGCGGAGCCCGGTGACGAGGCGAAGGCAGAACTGCGTGCGCTGGCAGATGGCACACCGGAGGGATTCGATTCCTGGACTGCTGAAGCAATGGCTGAGTTCGAGGCGCTTCAAGCTGCAGCTCAGCGGGTGCTTGCAAGCGAACACATCGCCAAGGCAAGTGTTGAGTCGATGACGCGATCGCTACAACGTGCGATTGAAAACGCTCCGCTGCAGGCTGATCCAGGTCTACTTGGCGAACTGCGCGGACTCGTAGATGGTGCGCTGTCGAATGACAAGCAGTACTACACATCCGCCACTTTCACGTTCTACAAGAACGCCGTAGATGCCGCTGCCGCGGCCCCGGAAGATGCACAGTCGCTTACAAACGACGACCTCAATGAACTGATTGGTGCCATCAACACAGCGAAGGACGGACTCAAGTACTCCGTCTACCACCGCGAGTTGGCGCAGCAGGTTTACGCGGATAGTGAAGGCTTCGACGAGGACGATTACACGGCCGAATCCTTCCAGCCGTTTGCTGAGGCACGGGAAGCGTTGGCAGAGGCTTTGAAGTCGACGGAGACAACTCCGATGGAACTGGAGAAGCTTGCCGCCGCACTTTCCGAAGCGCAAAAGGACCTGGAAGAGGCCGAGCCTGAGCCCACTGAGACAGACCCGACTGAGTCTGAAGGACCCACCGAAAGTGAGACCGAAGAGCCTACCGAGAGTGAGCCGACTGAGAGCGAGTCCGTAGACCCGAGCGAGTCTGAAGAGCCCACCGAGAGTGAGACCACCGAGCCTACTGAGACCGAACCGACTCAGAGCGAGCCAACGCAGACCGAGCCGACCGAGCCTTCGACTTCGGAGCCCACCACGGAACCCGAAGAGCCCACTTCGGAACCGACCGAAAGTGAGACGGCCGAACCGACTCAAACTGACCCGACGGACGCAACAGATCCATCGGACCCAACTGAGTCGGAGGAACCGTCCATATCGGATGGCTCAACTGAAGAGCCAAGCGATGACGGTTCCACGCCGAGCGTCCCGGGTGACACGAGTGGTTCTGACTCGCAATCTCAGCCAGGGACTTCAGGCCCCGGAGGTGGCCTGCCCAAGACAGGTGTCAGCGTGATCGCCGCTGGCATCGTGGGAGCCGCCCTACTGGTTCTCGGTGGTGTATTCGTCACCCGCAGACGATTGGAGGATTAATACCGAGAACGTGCCGCAAATCGTACCGAGCTAGCCAAGCCGGATACCATCCGGAGCCTGGTATGCCGGGCACGATCTGGCAAAGATTGCTTCAGGCGAAACTAGCCTAAGCACGCAAGCAAGGGCCGGCCTTCGAAAACAAATCGAAGGCCGGCCCTTTGCGTTCCGTTCGCTACCCGCACGCACTACTCAACCTCGCGCATTTCTGCGGTTAACGACGTCGTTTCCTCCGCTGCTCCGAACAAGCAACAGCCGCCCAAAAGATGACCCAAACAGATCAGTATCGCCTTATTCGCTCACATTTAAGCAAAACCCACTAATTTTCTTTACATCCGCTTTATAGTTGTAGGTGCTTTGTTTCGTTGTCGCAGCGCCGCGGCAGCGCAAAACTAGTTTCCTTGAAAGGGCAAGGGAGCGTTAACGAAAGAGCCGGTATGATTAGACCTTTTCCCACAGGATCTAAACGGCGTGGTTTGGCGGGAAAACGCCTTGCTGCTATGGCCGTTGCGTCTGGTTTGTTACTCGCCGCACCGGGTGGAGCCGCGCTAGCAGATGACGAGTCAGCCACCTTACGATCCGCTTCTACAACTCAGATGAACTCAGTCCCAGAAGTCGTTTTCGTGAACTCTTACGCGGATGCGGAAGCCCGCGTGACAAACTTCAACACGAACTGGAAGTTCAAGCTCGGGGACACCCCGGGTGCTGAAGCCCAGATTTTTGACGATTCAACTTGGGACAACATTACTGTCCCCCACGATTATTCGATCGACCAGGATTACACCCGGTCTGGCGAAGCCGAAAGCGCGTTCAAACCGGGCGGCGTGGGCTGGTACCGCAAGACATTCCAGCTGGGCTCCGAACTGGAAGGCAAGCGCGTCCGTCTTGACTTTGACGGCGTTTACATGGACGCTACCGTCTACGTAAACGGCGAACAGGTCGCGACCCACCCCTACGGTTATTCTCCCTTCCAGGTTGACATCACCGATCAGGTGAAGATCGGTGCGGAGAACAGCGTCGCCGTTCGCGTGAACAACCAAGTCCCATCTAGCCGCTGGTATTCGGGCTCCGGAATCGGCCGCGACGTCGACCTGGTCGTAACCGATCCGACCCACATCGAAGGCAACGGCGTCTCAGTTTTCACTCCAAACCTGAACGCCGACAACGCCGCGAACGTCCCCACCTCAATCACTGCAAACGTTCGTAATAATTCCGAGGGCGATGCTTCGCTCACGCTCGTCCAGTCAATCTTCGAAAAGGGTGGGGACCCGGCCAATGCGATTGGCTCAGTAACTACGGACGCACAAAATGTTGCAGCGGGCGCTACTGCACAGATCGAGTCTGAACTTACTGCCTCAAACCCGACGCTGTGGTCGCCAGAAAGCCCGGCGCTGTACACGGTTCGCACCGAAGTGCAGGTAGACGGCAACACGGTAGACACGTTCGACACTGACTTTGGCTTCCGCTACTTCAGTTTTGATGCCAACGAGGGCTTCTTCCTAAATGGTCAGAAGGTCAAGCTCAAGGGCGTGTCGATGCACCACGATCAGGGTGCGCTCGGCTCCGTTTCCACTCGCGCGGCAATTGAGCGTCAGGTGCGCATTTTGAAGGAAATGGGCATCAACTCGATTCGTTCCACGCACAACACTCCTTCGCGCGAACTGGTTGAGGTTTGCAACGAGGAAGGCATCATCCTGATCTCGGAGTTCTTCGATGGGTGGAACAAGCCGAAGAACTCCAACCGCTACGATTACGCGCGTTTCTTTGACGCCGCGATGGACACCGGCTCACTCATCGGAGCTGCTGAAGGTAAGACGTGGGCGCAGTTCGACCTCGAACAATCAATTGCCCGCGATATTAACGCCCCGTCGATCATCATGTGGTCACTTGGAAACGAGGTTACGGAAGGCACCACAGGTGTTCCTGGCTACGTTGGTATCCAGCAGAACCTAATCAACTGGACGAAGGCAATGGACCCGACGCGTCCAGTTACCGATGGGGACAACAAAAAGAAGGGTGGATCGAACGAGATGCACCCGCAGGGCATCGCTGACGCGGATGGTATTAACGGCTTCAACTACATGAAGGGAAGCCAGTACGACAGCGTCCACAGCGCGAACCCGACGTGGAAGATTTACGGTGCGGAAACCGCATCGGCTGTAAACAGCCGCGGTATTTACAACGTTATCGGAAACCGTCAGGATGCGGGCGGTCAGCAGCTGACTTCTTATGACTACTCGGCAGTGCCGTGGGGCCACCCGGCTTCAGAGGCCTGGTTCGACACGATCACGCGTGACTTCGTTGCGGGCGAGTACGTGTGGACCGGATTCGACTACCTGGGCGAGCCGACCCCGTGGAACGGTGTAACCGCAGGCGTTCCAGGTAACGCGAAGTGGCCGGCGCCGAAGAACTCGTTCTTCGGAATCATTGATACGGCTGGTTTGCCGAAGGATTCGTTCTACTTCTACCAAAGCCAGTGGAACGACTCGAAGAACACTCTGCATATCCTGCCGGCATGGAATGAAAACGTTGTGTACAAGGACCGGAATGGAAATGTTCCGGTTGTCGTCTACTCGGATGCTCCCGCAGTTGAACTGTTCTTCACCCCCACCGGATCGTCGACCCCGCAGTCGCTTGGAAAGAAGGATTTCACCACCAAGACGACTGATGGTGGTTACGAATACCAGATTTACGAGGGCGATGATAAGTCAAGCACCGAGCACGAGAACCTGTACCTGCGTTGGAATGTTCCATTCAACGAGGGCACGATCACTGCGAAGGCGTACGACGCTGATGGCAATGAGCTCGACACGAGCGCCTGGGAAGGTCGCCAGTCGGTAACCACGACGGGAGCGGCATCTAAGCTTGCCGCGAGCGTGGATCGTCCTGAGATTCAGGCCAGCGGAACGGACCTTGCATACGTGCACGTTCGCGTAACGGATGCTGATGGAAACGTGGTTCCTGATGCTGCCAACAAGGTGACTTTCAACGTTGATGGTGAAGGCACCCTGGTCGGCGTTGACAACGGTAGCTCGCCGGACCACCAGTCGTACCGCGACAACAACCGCAAGGCGCACGCAGGTGAATTGGTTGCGATCGTACAGTCCACCAAGGAGGCCGGTAACTTCACCGTTACCGCCACCGCAGACGGCCTCGAACCCGCATCTGTTTCGGTAACGACAACTGAGGTTGCAGACGGTGCGGAAGGTGCGGCGATTGATAGCTTCAAGTATTCACGCCACGTCTACCTGAAGACCGGTTCGACGCTTGAGCTGCCTGACCAGGTTGAGGCTCGCTACACCGACGGTTCGGTGAAGACTGTGCCCGCAACGTGGGAGTCGCTGACTGAAGAACAGCTTGCAACGCCCGGCACTTACACGGTTTCGGGTGAGGCTGAAGGCATTGCGATTTCAGTAATCGTGAATGTGATCGACGGAGTTGCGGCACTGCTGAACTACTCGACCACTTCCGCGGTTGGCGCGGTTCCGTCTCTGCCGGATTCTCGCCCCGCGGTGCTGCCTAATGGTGACGTCAGCAAGGCCCTGTTCCCCGTCGCGTGGGAGATGCCGGAAGATTCCGCATTTGGAACTGAAGGCACCGTCGTCGTTGACGGCACGGCAAACGTGTTCGGCGAAGACCTAACGGTGACCGCGAGCGTCCGCGTCCAAGCTGAGGCAATCCAGATCGGAAAGAACATCGCTGCGGACGCCCTGGATCTAACCCAGAGCGTTGACCCGTCCGAGCAGTCTGACACCCTTGAAGCTGTTCGCGATGGTTCAACAGCGCACGACCCGAATACCGCGGGCGGCCCGAACCCCAGCGCATGGTCCAACTGGCAGGCTTCCCAAAACGGTAAGGACGAAGCAGACCTCACGTTCGTTTACGCAACGCAGCAGCGTTTCGGTGAAATCAAGGTCTTCTTCTTCCAAGACACCGCTTCCGCACGCTGGCCGGAACCGAACACTACCAGCATCGAAATTTCCGAGGACGGAAACACCTGGACGCCGGTAGAGGCAAGTGAAACGATTGGCGAAGCCAACGAACGCGTGAAGCCTTACACCTACACCTTCACTCCTGTGGGTGCGACGTATGTGCGCCTGCACGTTAAGAACTCCACCGAGCCGACCGGCACGCAGTGGCGTGCTTGCACCGGCATTACGGAGATCGAACTGAAGGTTGCGCAGGGTAGCTTCTCAACGTTTGACACCGCCGCCTTGGATTCCTTGAAGGTCAACGGCAAGGCCGTTTCTGAAGCTGCTTTGGAATCGGGTTCATATTCAACGAGGGCGCTGTCCGCAACTGTCGAAGCTGTGGGCAAGGACAACACCGCGGTGACTGTTCTGCCCCAGTTTGAGGACAAGATCAAGATCTTGCTTGAGTCAGAGGATAACTCCAAGCTGGAGACTTTCGTGATTAACCTCGCGCAGGATGCGGATGCGGGAGACCTGCCGGTCGATGACGATTCGCGTGACTACCCAGTTGAGAAGATTACGCCGAGTGCTGCTAGCGAACAGCCAATCAACGCCGCTGGTACGGAAGGCCCGGCAAGCTTGGCGTTCGACAAGTTGGCGAACACGCTGTACCACTCGAACTGGCAGTCGATTCCTGATTTCTCCACGCATTCTCTGACTATGCAGCTGGAAGAGCCTGCAAAGATTGAAGCGCTTCGCTACCTGCCGCGTCAGGACGGGAATGTGAACGGTTCCGTCACGCAGTACCGCGTTGAGTATTCCAATGACGGTAACGAATGGCAGACAGCTGGTGAGGGCTCGTGGGATAACCCGCAGGATAAGAGCTGGCGCATCGCCAAGTTCGAACCTGTAACCGCGCAGTACTTCCGCCTAATCCCGGTTCACACCGCGGGTGAGGGCGCTCAGCAGGACCGCTTCTTCTCGGCCTCGGAAATCAGGCTACGTATGGCACCTGAAACGATCGATATTTCTGACGAGGCACTGGTTGAAATTACCGTCCCCGCAGAAGTCACGGTTGATCGGGTGGACGCGGATAATCCGGTTCTCTACCCCGAGCTTGCCGCCGCAGGCTTCCAGGTACGCCTGCTTAACGCTGAGACTACCGACGTAGAAGCTACACCGATGGCAAGCCGAGCTGCTGAAGATGGCACGCTCGTGTACGGCGTCGACTACCTGCTTTCGTTCGAAGGCAACGAGTCCGCAGGCGACGCGTCAGTCACAATCGAGGGCATCGAAGATTTCTCCGGAATCGTAACCAGGCCCTTCGTCATTAAGGTGAAGGAAGCCGAAGTTACGGGTCTGGCAGTAAAGACTCCACCCACGAAGTCGATTTACGAGGCCGGAGAGATGCTTGATCCTACCGGTCTGGTGCTGACGCTAACGTACAGCGACGGCTTGGAAGAGGAAGTCACCTACAGTGAGGACGCCGGGTTCGAGTTCGTACCTGCGCTCAATGAAGCACTAGTTGAGGGCACAAACAGCGTCCTGGTTAGCTACGCGGGTCACGAGGCAACCTTCTCGATCACCGTGAAGCCGGAAACGACGGATCCAACAGATCCGACGGAGCCTTCAGAGCCGACCGAGCCCACGGATCCGTCAGGGCCCACTGAGCCGACGGACCCCTCAGAGCCGACCGAGCCCAGCGAACCTAGCGAACCGACCGAGCCTTCCGAGCCCAGCGAGCCTGGTGAGCCAACCGACCCTGGCGAACCTAGCGAACCGACGGAGCCCGGAACTCCTACTGATCCCACTACTCCGTCACAGCCGGGCGAACCCAACGCCCCGACTGCGACTGAACCCGGCACTGGTTCCGACCTGCCAAGAACGGGCGCTGAGGTACTTCCTCTAGCCCTGCTTGGTGGCGCTCTAGCTGCAGTGGGCATCTCCGCAGTGGTGATTCGACGTAGAAAGGAAATCTAGAGGCCACTGAAATAAGTTCCCAATAAGAAAGTTCCCCGCAGGAAAACCTTCCTGCGGGGAACTTTTGTCCTAGAAAAACCCAGATCTTGCTCGATCTCTATTGTTTTGGCGCTTATTCACTCATTTTCGACCATATTTGCCTAAAGAACCGGTATAGTCGAGCTTGCGTCTAACGTGCATTTTTCAAGATAAAGACGAAGAAGTCAGGGGCTACGTATGCGCTTTGTTCAAAGATTTGAACCCTCATACCTAGCGGCCAGCAATCCCCCTCCAGGCGGTGCGCGAAGCCAAGCTAGATTCCACAAACGCTTGATAGCAGTGTTTTTGACTGCTGTTTTTCTAATGACATTTATTAGTCCATCTGCTTTTGCAGCTGATCCTTCAGATAACGTGGCTCTGGGAAAACCCGCAGTTGCGGATTCCGAGGAAACGTCTAACTTTGGCGCAGCAAAGGCGTTTGATGGCGACACCACTTCTAAGGCGTCTCGCTGGTCAACCGCGGAGGACGCCACCCCCAGCCAGGATGGCGGCCCCCACTGGATTTACGTGGACCTCGAACAGGATCGCACTATCCAGACGGTTCGCCTGTTCTGGGAGCTTCGCAAGGCTAAGGGCTACAAGATTCAGGTAGCCGCAACGGATTCGGCTCCCGCTGTGGATTCCGATGAGTGGCAGACCGTCTACTCAACGCCAGACCACCCCGCCTCCCTAAATGAGACCATCGAGATCGAGAATCCCATTCCGGGTCGTTTCGTTCGCCTCTACATTGACGCGAACACGCACGCGGATCCCGATGGCGGTGTCGCGTGGGGTACGGTTTCCCTGTTCGAAATTGAGCTTTACGAGGGCGCTCCTGCCATGTCTATGGATGACGTTGCAAACGCGATTACTGTGACCACCCCGGAGGCCGGTGCTGAGACGCTGGAGTTCTCAGCCCCGTCCTCGGAGGAATATGAAGTGACATACAACGGGACGGACTACGAGCAGGTTGTGGACGCCAATCTTGGTATTCACACGCCGCTGGTGGACACGACTGTTGTGACGTCTTTCAAGGTCGCATCGAAGGCGGACCCGTCGCAGTACACGTTTAAGGAAATTTCGGTAACTATTCCGGGCGCGAATGAGGTCGCTGAGGGCGATAACGCGGCTCCGGACATCATGCCGGAACTTCGCCAGTGGAAGGGCGGGCAGGGCACGTTCGCTCCGACGGGGCGCGTGCTGTACGCGGATGAGTCGCTTGCACGTGCCGCAAATGAGCTTGCCGCTGATTACAAGGACTTGTTCGGCTCTGAGATCGCTGTTGCTGCGGCCTCGGAAGCTGGCGCTGGTGACATTCTGCTGACCCTGAATGGCAACGAGTCGCTTGGCGACGAAGGCTACGACATGACGGTGACTGACAGGGTCGTCGTTGACGCCGCTGGCACCGCGGGCGCCTACTGGTCTACGCGAACCATCCTGCAGGCACTGAAGACTGGTGACATGACGATTCCGCAGGGCACGGCTCGCGACTACCCGCTGTACAAGGTCCGCGGTTTCATGCTGGACGTTGGCCGCAAGACCTTCACGATGGATTACCTGCAGCAGATGGCAAAGCAGCTGGCCTGGTTCAAGCTCAATGACTTCCACGTTCACTTGAACGACAACTACATTTGGGTTGAGGAATACACCGACGACACGGTCGATCAGGCGTATTCCGGTTTCCGCCTCGAATCCGATATTAAGGAGGGCGGAAATGGCGGTCTGAACAAGGCTGATCTGACCAGTACGGACGTGTGGTACACCAAGGATGAGTTCCGCTCGTTCATTGAGGATTCAGCCCAGCTCGGCCTCAATATTGTTCCCGAGTTCGATATGCCCGCCCACTCGCTGGCATTCACGAAGGTTCGTCCGGATCTGCGCACGCCGCGCAGCATGACGCATCGCGGTAATGACCACCTGGACATTTCGAACAAGTACGAGGAAAGCTTCGACTTCGCAACGCAGGTTTGGGACGAGTACCTGAAGGGTGACAACCCAACCTTTGGCAGTGCAGGAACTCTTCATATTGGCGCCGACGAGTTCGAGGCCGACGGTAACGCCTACCGCACGTTTGTAAACGACATGTTCAGCTACGTTGAGGAAACTGGTCGCACACCGCGCGTGTGGGGATCGCTTTCTCAGATCAAGGGCAGCGTTGACGTAAGCGGTGTGAACGAAAACGGCGAGCGCCGTGAAATCAACCTGTGGAACACCGGCTGGGCGAACATGAAGTCGATGTACGACCTCGGCTTCGGTTTGATCAACACCCAGGACGCCGTGTTCTACATGGTTCCAAACGCCACCTACTACGGGGACTACCTGAACCCGACAAACATCTACGGCCGTTCAATGAATAGCTACGGTTCCGACCGCATTCCCGCGGGCGACCCGCAGATGTATGGCGGCACGTTCGCAGTTTGGAACGACATGGTCGACAAGCGCGAAAACGGCATGTCCGAATACGACATTTACGACCGCATCAACACGGTCGCCGGCTCTTTCGCCGCTGCGACCTGGGGCCGAGGCGCAAAGGACGCTGCTGCCGCGCAGGCGACCATCGGAAATCTGGGTGATGCGCCGCGCACAAACTTCGGTTACGACGTCCCCATGAATGACGAGGGCGAGATCGCGCACTACACGTGGGATGAGGCAAAAGACCTTGCGGGTAACTTCTCCGATGCGGAACTATCCGAGGGCGCTGAACTAGCCACTGCTGACGGAAAGTCAGTCCTGTCACTGACCACTCCGGAAAGCTTTGCTACAACCGGCATTGGCGCCGTTGGTCTTGGCAACGACCTGCGCGTGAAGGTGAAGCGCACATCCGACGCTGATGAGCAGATCCTGTTCGAGTCCGACTACGGCCAGATCAAGGCCGTCCAGAAGGGCACGGGCAAGGTCGGAATCTCGCGCGAAAACCACGACTACTCGTTCAACTACGAACTCCCGATTGGCGAGTGGGTCGAGCTCGAGTTCAAGAACGAGCAGAACTTCACCACCCTGTACGTAAACGGCGAACTCGTAGAGAAGATCGGCGTTGAAGGCCGCGGAAACCTCAAGGCAACCGCAATGTTCCCCGTGGAGCGCATTGGCGCCAAGGAAAACGGATTCGTCGGCTTCATCGACGACGTCCGCATCGGCGTGGACAAGGACTACGCGTCCACCATGGCCCTCGATCTTGCGGTTATGAAGGCCGAGGGCGTTCTTGCGCAGAACAATGACGAACAGCTCACCCTTCTCATTACTGACGCAAAGGCACTGATCGACACGTTTGATCCTGCCCCGGAGAACATTCAGGACGCCCTTGCAGAACTTGAGGCCTACCTGGCTGAAGCCTCATATGAGAAGGCGGACTACACGCTGGTGGATGCGCTCATTGCCGCTACCCCATCGGACCTGTCGGCATACACCGACGAGTCGGTCGCGAAGCTACGTGCCGCGATTGAAAATGCCGAGGCTAACCGCGACCTTCCGGCAGCAATGCAAGGAATCGTTGACGGCTTTGAAAAGGCTCTGCTGAAAGCCCGCGCCGCCCTCGTGGAAAAGGATGGAAGCCAACTGTTTGTGGACGGCCTGACTGCCACGGCGTCGAGTGAGGAAACCGCTGGGGAGAACGCCCCTGCTTCAAACGCTGTTGACGGCAACCCGCGGACATTCTGGCACAGCAAGTGGAGCGGGGCCGCCGCGCAACCTCCTCACTGGATTGACGTGGCGCTACCGAAGGCGCAGGAAGTTTCCGGCCTCACCTACATGCCGCGAAGTGACAGCAAGAACGGCGCGCTGAAGGCCTACCGCGTTGAGGTAAAGACCGCTGACGGCGACTACCAGACCGTGGCCGAAGGTCGCGTCGAAAAGGTGAACACCGCGCAAACCATCATGTTCGAGCCCGTCAAGAACGCCACGAACGTGCGTTTGCACTACTTAGAATCCGAGGGCGGCTTCGCAACCGCCGGTGAGATCAAGGTACACACCATGCTACCTCCGGCGACCGCTGATGATTTGGCAACGTTGATTAGCGAAGCCGAACAGCTCAACGAGGATCCGTTTACTGCAGACACCTGGGCGCCGTTTGCCGAGGCACTAGCCGCCGCAAACGATGATCCGGAAGACGTGAACGCTGCGACGATCGCTTTGCGCACGCGGATGCTCGCGCTGGTAACCCAGAAGTCGGACACCGATCCGACGGAGCCCACGGAACCCACGGAACCCACGGAACCTTCGGAGCCCAGCGAACCGACGGATCCGACCGGCCCGAGTGAGCCCACTGAGCCAAGCGAGCCTACCGAGCCCACTGATCCAAGCGAGCCCACTGATCCAAGCGAGCCCACTGAGCCAGGTGAGCCCACCGATCCAACGGATCCCGGTGAGCCCTCGGAGCCTACCGAACCAACCGATCCTTCAGATCCGGCCGAGCCCACCGCGCCGACGGAAGAAACGAATCCGTCTGATCAGACTCAACCGTCCGATCCGACGGTCTCGACGGATCCGTCCAAGCCGGGTCACCACAATGATCCACTGGCTAAGACCGGTGTGAATGTTGCGGGTCTGGCGTTTGCAGGCATCGCCCTCCTACTAGGAGGCGCATTAATAGTCGCTTTGCGTCGCCACAAGTTCATGTAGTTCACTCAGTGGCTCCTTCATGAAGCACGCTACGTCGTGAAGCACCAGCTTTTGACGTAGTTCGCGGTTCAATGGAGTGAACGCTACAGGAACTAGCTTCATTTGAGGCTGAGACTGGGAGTCTGCGCTTGCGCGTGGACTCCCAGTTTTTGTTATTCTCCAACTCAAGTGGGTTATGACACCAACCACAAAATGAGAATATTTTCAGACAAGAAGCACTCCCACCCACCTTGTTGCAAGAAAAGACGTCCAGAGAGTATACTATTCCGTGAGTTAATCGCTCTTTGGGTGTTACTGCATATGCAGGCATGACCAGTTATGAGTCGGGCGGGTGCCCGGTGTGCTCAACGAGGAGCAGGATGGTCGACAACACAGCCCAAGTAGTACGAGCCTTCAACAACAATGCAGTTCTTGCCTCTATTGGCGAGGACGAATTTGTGCTGGCCGGACGCGGAATCGGGTTTGGTAGGAAGCCAGGGGACTCAATAGACCTTGATTCGGTACAGCAGCAATACATTGAGGCTAGTAGCGACAGAGTTGAGTTCCTGAAATCCGTTAACTCTCTAGACCCAAAGCTTATTGGCACGGTTTCCACCGCTGTTGAACTGGCTGCGGACATGCTCGGAGAGTTAGACCCCTCGGTGTACGTAGTTTTGTCAGATCACTTGGCGTTTGCAGTTCAGCGGCATCGCACGGGACAAAGCATCGTTAACCACTTAACTGAAGAGGTTAAAGCTGTATTTCCGCGCGAATTTGCTGCCGCGAAAGCTGTCACCCAGTACGTGAACACAACTCTAGACGTACAACTCCCAGAAGATGAGGCCGCGTTCATTGCGTTGCATTTGAATGCTGCCCGCACTGGAAACTCAATCAAGCGTCCCCTCAATATTGCGAACCAACTTGCAACTGCCGTGACCTTAGTTCAGGAGCATTTTGGCGAAGCTGATGAGGAACGTTTGGAAGAACTTTTGCACTCCGTTCGACAACTCATCCAACGCACGAACAAGGGAATCGCCCGCAAGAATCGGGTAGCCCGGTTGATTGAAACCAGCCTGCCCGAAGAAGTGGGCGTTGCTCGTGCGGTCATCAACAGTATTGCCGGAAGTCGAAACCAATCTGAGCTAGATGGTGAAGCCGCTTTCTTCGCGTGCTTCCTCCATGGCTGGCGACAAGACACTTCCGCATAACACAACACAGGAGAGGAGCCTTCGTCGTGGGAGGCAAAATAATGGAGAGCTTGCAAAAGCTCGGTAAGGCCCTAATGGGTGCTGTGGCAGTCATGCCAGTCGCCGCGATCCTCATGGGTATTGGTTACTGGATTGACCCGGACGGTTGGGGTGCAAACAACTGGGTAGCAGCAGTTCTTATTACTGCTGGCGCAGCTGTTCTGGATAACCTCGGCTGGATCTTTGCTATTGCGATTGCATTCGGACTTGCACGCGACCACAACGGCGCGTCCGCGCTGTCCGGTTTCTTGGGATTCGCAACAGTTACCCTTCTGCTTGCTCCGGAAAAGGTTGCAGGCTTTAAGGGCATCGACCTCGAAAATCTGACTGACGAGCAGGCACTTGCCTGGGCTTCCCAAGGTTGGGCGGCTGTCAACGGTAAGAACGTGCTGTTCGGTATTTTGGTTGGCCTGCTAGCTGCATGGTGCTACAACCGCTTCCACAGGACTCGTCTACCGGAGTTCCTCGCATTCTTCTCGGGCCGTCGCCTCGTCCCGATTATGACGTCGCTGTTCTCGATTCTGCTTGCAGGTGCGCTGTTCCTGCTGTGGCCACTGCTGTACTCGGCACTGTTCAACTTCGGTGAAGCAATCCAGGGCATGGGTGCGATCGGTGCAGGTATTTACGCTGTTGTAAACCGCCTGCTGATCCCGACGGGTCTGCACCACGCTTTGAACTCGATCTTCTGGTTCGACATCATCGGCATTAACGATATTGGTAAGTTCCTCGGTGGCGCCGCCACGCTCGCAGACGCTGCTGCAGCTACGGATGCGGCTTCCTGCCCGGGCATGTGGACCGGTTCAACCTGTGAGGTTGTAGGTATTGTTGGCCGCTACCAGGCTGGCTTCTTCCCCGTCATGATGTTCGGCCTTCCGGGTGCTGCTCTGGCAATGTACCTGCGCGCTGACTCCAAGGCGAAGAAGACTGTTGCTTCGCTTATGCTGGCTGGCGCTCTTGCTTCGTTCTTCACTGGTGTTACCGAGCCCCTCGAGTTCTCCTTCATGTTCCTCGCTCCGGCTCTGTACCTGGTTCACGCCCTCCTCACCGGTATTTCGGTGTTCATTGCGGCGACCTTCCAGTGGACTGCAGGCTTCGGCTTCTCGGCTGGTTTCGTGGACATGATCCTGTCTGCGCAGAACCCGATCGCAAACAAGTGGTACATGCTCCTAGTCCTAGGTGTTATCTACTTCTTCGTCTACTTCGGCATCTTCTACTTACTGATCGGTGCGTTCAACCTGAAGACGCCTGGTCGTGGTGATGACGTCGATTCTGGTGCAATGGAAGTTAAGGCCGGCGAGGCCTCGGATATCGCTAAGACCATCATTGAGGGTCTTGGTGGCGTTGCAAACATCAAGTCGATTGATTACTGCGCAACCCGTCTTCGCACCGTAGTTAATGACAATGTGAAGGTTTCAGAGAAGACTATTAAGAGCGCTGGCGTTGCCGGTATCATCCGGCCGTCCCAGTACTCCGTCCAGGTTGTAATCGGCCCGGATGTGCAGTTCGTTTACGACGACGTCGCAGATCTTCTTAAAGCCTCTGAAGTTTCACTAGAGGGTGAAAAGGAAGTCTAATGTTTGGCCTTGGCAAGAAAAAAATCGAACTTTACCCGGTTTTCGAAGGGCGCGTAGTCTCTTTTGATGACGTTCCCGACGAAATGTTCCAGCAGCGAATGCTGGGCGAAGGATACGCGGTAGTTCCTAACGAAGTTGAGACGCTAGACGTCCTCGCTCCGGTTGATGGAACTGTGTCAAAGACTTTTAAGACTTTGCACGCGTTTGCGATTCAAACTTCGGAAGGCCTTGACGTACTGGTTCACATTGGTTTGGGAACTGTTGAGCTTGGAGGGAAGGGCTTTGAACAGCTCGTCCCCAAGGGCACAAGCGTTAAGGCTGGAGAACCGATTATTCGAGTCGACGCTGCCGCGGTTCGCGCTGCCGGCAAAGACCTGGTAACTCCGGTGGTTTTCACCAAGAAGAAGCAGGTCGCAAAGGTCGATATCACGGAGGGAGACGCAGTTCTTTCCAAAGTGTGTTGCAAGGTCAAGTTAGCGTAAGCGAAAGCGAAGAATATGGTTACCAGAACCGTTAAGGTCGCCTCGAAGGTCGGCCTACATGCTCGGCCCGCATCCATTTTTGTGGATGCAGCTGAGGAATCCGATTACGATATCACGATCAGCTTCGACGGCGAGGAGGCGGATGCCACTTCGATTCTTGACGTCATGGCACTTGGTGCGATGCACGGCGATGAAGTAACTCTGTCTGCTGAAGAAGATGAAGCGGCTGCGGACCTCGACAGGCTTGTTGAGCTACTCAGCCAGGATCTAGAAAGCTAAGGAGAGGCCGATTATGGCGGATACGTTGACCGGTATTGGTGTTAGTCCGGGTATTGCTCATGCCCCGGTAGTTCGGGTGACTGAAGCGCCCGGGTATGACCAGTCTGAACAGCCAAGTACAGATTTAGAATCTGACGGTGAGCGTATCCGCCAGGCTCTCCTCGGCGTTTCCGAGGACCTGAAGGCGCTTGCCGAGGCTTCCCCGGAAGAGTCGAAAAAGATTTTGCAGACCACGGCCTCGCTTGCCAAGGATAAAGGGCTAGCGAAGGCCAGTATCAAGCAGTTGAAGTCCCACGGCGTGACTGCCTCAGTACATTTGGCCGTGGAAGAATACGCGGCGAAGTTCATGCGCCTGGGCGGCTATTTCGCTGAGCGTGTAACCGACCTGTACGACGTGCGCGACCGCGTGATTGCCAAGTTGTTGGGCCAACCCGCGCCGGGGATCCCGGAACTTTCCGAACCAGCCATCCTCGTCGCGCGCGACCTATCCCCCGCCGATACGGCAACCATGGACGTTAATAAAGTCCTTGGGATCATCATGCGCGAGGGCGGAGTTACGTCGCACGCCGCGATTTTGTGCGCGCAACTTGGGATTCCCGCTATTGTGCACGTTACAGAGGCCGACCGCCTTGCAGAAGGCCAGATGGTCGCTATTGATGGCAACGCCGGCGTTGTGTTTGTGGAACCCGATGAGGCGTCGGTTTCAGAACTTGAATCGTTTGCCGCTGCGCGTGAGGGCGTGATTAACCAGTTCTCCGGACCGGGTGCCACTTCGGATGGGCATCACGTGGGACTGCTCGCCAATATTGGCACGGTTTCCGATGCCGTGTTTGCAGGACAGAACGAGGACGTTGAAGGTATCGGCTTGTTCCGCACCGAGTTCATGTTCCTCGGAAAAGCGTCAGCTCCAACACTTGAGGAGCAGACGAAGGAGTACACGCGCGTTCTTCGCGCGATGGGTGACCGTAAGGTTGTTGTCCGCACGCTAGATGCGGGCGCTGATAAGCCGCTTGCGTTTGCCTCAACTCGTGAAGAGGAAAACCCGGCGCTCGGACAGCGCGGCCTGCGCCTATCCATGGTTCGCGAAGACTTGATTGACACGCAGCTGCAGGCTCTCGCAGCTGCGGATAGCCAGACGGATGCGGACCTGTGGGTAATGGCTCCAATGGTTTCCACCATTGAGGAAGCCCGCTGGTTCGCTGATCACGCGCGGGCCGCTGGTCTGAAACGCGTCGGCATCATGATTGAGGTGCCGGCAGCCGCGCTACGCGCCAAGAAACTAGCGAAGGTTGTGGATTTCTTCTCGATTGGCTCTAACGATTTGGCGCAGTACACGATGGCTGCCGACCGCACCGATGCTGTACATGCCCAGTTGCTGAACCCGTGGCAGCCAGCCGTTCTGGATCTGTTTGCCGCTGCCGGCGAGGCCGACGTCCCTGTCGGCGTGTGCGGTGAAGCTGGTGGCGATCCCCTGCTAGCCGTAGTCCTCGTTGGACTTGGCGTGGCCACGCTGTCGATGGCTCCGCGAAAGATTCCAGCCGTGCGAGCTGCTTTGGCGTTGCATTCCTTGGAAGATTGCCAGCGGATCGCGCGCGCGGCCAGGGACGCTGACACCGCTGATGAGGCCCGCGCCGCAGCTCTAGAAGCCGCTAATCCAACCCTGCGGAGCATCGTGGCCTAACAGCACCCCACAGTTTAAGAATCCTCAACGTAGTCGGGGCGTCGCGTTACGCGACGCCCCGACTACGTGTCAGCCCAGTGACGCTTAGATAAGCGGCCGCAAGCGATTAGCTCACTCCCCTGCTCGCACGTCTAGCTACGGCGCTGAGCGTTTCGAACCTGCGCTTCAGATAGTTCAGGACGCGCACGGCACTGCGCTCGGCTTCACTACGCTTCAGGGTTCCGGCCTCGAGGCATTCGAACACGGAGTCCTCTCTCGTGGTCCCCTGGTGCACGTCACCGCCCGGCATCAGCACATCAACACCAGCACGCACGCGGTATGCAGAGTCATACACGCCCTCGAAATTAGGATCGGGCGCCATGCGCATCCACCAGTCGGTCATGACCGCGCCGTCGAACCCCCACTGGCCAAACAGGAGCGTTTCAACCAGGTCGAAGTGGTAGTGCCCCCACACGCCGTTGATCTTGTTGTACGACGTCATGATGAAATGCGGGTGCGCGTCCTTCACGACGATTTCGAAGCCGCGCAGATAGATTTCGCGTAGCGCACGCTCTGAGACGCGCGAATCCGTGTAAATCCGGTTCGTTTCCTGGTTGTTTGCAACATAGTGCTTCGGGCAGGCGCTTCGCCCCGCGCCCTGCACGCCGAGCACGATTGCAGCCCCAAAACGCCCAGAAATCAACGGGTCCTCAGAGTAGTACTCAAAGTTTCGACCACACAGCGGGTCGCGGTGGATGTTCATACCTGGGCTCAAAAGGATGTCCGAGCCCAGCATCGCCATTTCTTCCCCGTGTAGCTTCGCCATGCGTTCCACCAGCTCCGTATCCCACGTGGACGCCAGCGCGGTGCCGCACGGAAGTAGCGTCGCCGTTGCGTTCAGGCGCATACCGGACGGCCCATCCGTTGTGATTGCGGGCGGCACGCCCAAGCTTCGAAGCGACTCAGTCACCCCGCCGAGTGCACCCGCATTTCCCGGCGCTCCCAGCGGCGAATTCATCGTCACGTCGCCATATGTCAGATCAGCCAGGTCGCGATTAGACAGCGACGCCGCAAAATCTGCCGTTGAAATTCGATTCTCGAGGACGTCCTCAAACCGCGCATTTTCCCTACGCGAACCGGTCGATTCGGGGAACCTGCTGGTGATGCGCTTGACCAGATCGACCTCGCTCATCGGAACGGCGTCAAGCTCAGGCTTCGTAGCGTCCCCCTTGCGAATGTAACGATCAAACGCGACGACGGGGGCGGCAGCCTGCTCAAGCTGTTCCAAGATTTGCTGATCCAACTGAATGGACCCGATTTCACGCGCATCGCGCACGCTGTTGCCCAGGAACAGGCCATAATCGCCCGCTTCAACAACCCAGCAATAGGTCGTGTCACGTCCCGGAATGTCGTCATAAACGGCGAGGGCGCGCTTGGAAACTGTGATGGTGAAGGACTCTGCTTGCCCTGGTTGCAGGTCGGATGAGCGCCAGAAACCCACGAGTTCGCGCTCTGGAGCTCCATTCAACCTGCCGGGCTTGCGCACGTATAGCTGCGCTACCGCGGAGGACTTCGCATCACCAGTGTTTGTAACCGTACCGGTCACAACTACGCCCTCATCGGTCGATTTAACCGCAACGTCAGAGTAGTCGTGCGTGGAATATCCCAGGCCGAATCCGAAGGGGAACTGGACTTTGTCTTTCGCGAAGGTTTCGAAGTAACGGTATCCGACGTAGATGTCTTCAACGTAGGCGTTTGCGTCCGGATCGCCGAAGTTACCGTAGCTTGGGTAGTCCTCGTAGTGGTAGGCGATGGTATCGGTCAGTCGACCGCCCGGTTCCATATCGCCAACCAGGATTTTTGCGACTGAGCGTCCACCCTCTTGACCGCCCGCCCATGCGAGTAGCAGGGCGTCGACATCCAAATCTTGCGCCCACGCCAGATCCATGACGTTTCCCGTCACGACGATCGCGACTGTGCGTTGGAAGGACTTGCTTACGCGGGATAGCAACGATTTCTCGTCATCAGTCAGGTAGTAGGAGCCGGGTTCGAGTAGCGACTCACGATCCTCGCCAGCTGCTCGACCCACTACGACCACGGCCGTGTCGCAGCGTTTGGATGCATTTTCGATCTGATCATCACTAATCGGCATTTCGGGGAAAGACAGCGGCCACTTGCCCCAAACATTGCCGGGATCTACTGGGTTTTCTGCGCACCACTGCTCGTAGATGTCAGCAAGTTCGGAATCTACAGGAACCCCAAGCTTGATTAGCGAATCCGTCAGGTTCGTAACATAGGGCGGATTCACGTCGCCGCCTGAACCGTAGCCGACTGCGATCCAGTCGCGCGCTACGCGACCAAAAACCGCGAGCGGAACATCGTCCTTCAATGGAAGGACGGACTTGTTTACTAATAATGTGGCTCCCTTGGCGGCAATTTCCGCGCCTATCTGGGCCAACTCTGGGTTAAGATTTTTCCCGTCATCACTGGCCGAGGTGGAGGTTTGCGAAAGCAGATCGTGCTTCATTTTGTGCCTTTCAGAGCCCTAATTAGTTTGATTGGGAAAAGTGAAAACCGGACGGCGCTCAGTGGCTGTCACTGGTAGCACCACGGGGTTTCCATCCCATTTGTTTGTTAGTCGCGCTTCTAGAAGCTTCGTCGCCTCTCGCGCCAGGTCTTTCGTTGGGTTCGTTATCGAAGTGAGGTCCAGCTGTTCAGCCAGCGGCGAGTCGTCAAAACTCACGATCGGCACCGAAACGGGTTCGGTGGCCTCATTCAATGCATCGATGAGGCCGGAGGCCATCAGGTCGGACCCGGCGAAAATACCATCGATCTCACCGCGGCTGACCATCGGCAGGAACCTTTGTCCGGCCTCATATCCCGACTGGTACGTGAAATCGCCCTCCTGCACAACAGGAGTGATGTTCACTGACTTCAAGTAGTCGGTGAAACCGCCCAGACGATCCTTACCGGCAACCATGTCCAGCGGACCGGACAGCGTCGCAGGCTTGGTGCAACCGTGTTCCAACAGAATCTCAGCGGCGACCTCGCCACCGTGATAGTTATCCGAGTCCACCCACGAGTGTTCATCGGCCTCTTCTAGCCGGCCAATGAAAACCGTTGGAACGGAGGCCTGCCGAAGGCGGTCGATCTCGCCACTTTGTTCGTGGTGAGACAGCACGATCGCGCCGTCAACCGCCCCGCTAGTCAGGAACATTTCAGTGCGCCTAGATTCTTCCGGAGTCGAGAAGAACACGAGTACCGGTTGCGTATTGTGATGACCTAGCTCCGTTGAAATCGCCTGG